>Ga0065711_1007557_pt1 | contig 26549 bp, 12 predicted proteins | sample Hoacrofraction12_FD_59098 | JGI IMG/M metagenome (GOLD analysis project Ga0065711, IMG submission 59098) | Hoatzin crop microbial communities from Cojedes, Venezuela - Epithelial fraction 12 v2 (version 2) | ecosystem: Host-associated > Birds > Digestive system > Esophagus > Crop | place... | reverse complement strand
TTTTTTTGTGTTTTTTTTTTTTTTTTTTTTTTTTTTTTTTGTTTTGTTTTGTTTTTTTAAAAAAAAGGGAAAAATAAAAAGGATAAGAGAAGTTATTGCTTCAGCTTCTTTGGTTTCCAGTAGGATGAGATGAATATCTACAAATCCTTGTAGGGAAAATCCGTAAAAAGCAAAAAAAAAGTTAGTGGCTTCTCAGAAGGGCTTACTGTAAAAGTCTTAACTGAAATTCTGAAACAGCACTTAGGTAAACACCCAGGTTGTATACAGTACTTGATAAATGTGTGCTTGTTTTCAGTTTATGTATTGCATTTTCATCAATGATGAAATCAAAGCAAGGACAGTATTTGCATTGGAAGTTGGTCCACATATTTGCTCTTATGCAATTTCAGGAATTTGACACAATTGGGCTTTAAGAGCCAATTCCACACATCTTGAGTGCACTACCCACGCATGCTGTTAAATGCTTATCCTATGGTGTCCATATCTCTCTCCTGGAGTATGAAACTTAAGATGTTTTCCAGCATGGCCTTGTTCCTCTTTGTCTCCTACAAATGTGCACTTTGTTGGTCAGGATCATCACTCCTTTATGAAGACCCAAATCATCCTATATTTTTCTGTTCGGAGACTAGAGTAGTGGAGAAGATGGGGCAATCTGTAAGGAATAGCAGTTAAATAGTTAACCTGGTGACCTGGAGCATAGGTCCCAACGCAACTTTGACCCAAAGTTAACACAAAGTGACCTAAAGCAAGTTAGCGGTCTGCCGGGTGAGGTCTCAGCCATTGTTATTCCTGGCACTCAGTGCCTTCTAAATAACTGAGTATTGCTGCTGTCTTTGCTTCTTCTGATGGATTGGATCAGATCCAGAATTGCGTTTGAATTTTGCTGTATCTTGTGTCTTTTCTCTTTTAAACTGCTGTAACCACTGAAAAAATTATTGTAGATAACGTGAGAACAAATGTAAAAGGCTGGCATTGTAGTGTGTGCAGCCTTAAGCTGTGCATATTGGTAAGTTATTGTCAGATTTCATGATTTGGGCATAAAGACTGCTCTTCAGTTTAGAAGGCAGGAGAAAAAACATCTGAGCTGCTTGGTGGAAGTAAGTAGCTGAAAGGTTAGGGGCTGCTCCTTCAGACAGAAACACTGCTTGACACCTAATGCAAGGACACATGTAAGTGGGTATGTTTTACATCGTGTCGTACTAAGTTTTGAAAGACAGAGCCCTTGAAGATTGCCTTTGAAAGACAGAGCAGACTCCAGGCCTTGGGGGAAGGCACTGGGCACAGACTGAGCCGCCAATTTGTCTCTGTGAAAAAAACACAAAAAAGTCTAGAAAGCTGGGAGGGTTTTAAACTGAGTGATGACTGGAAGAGATTTGAGGCTAGAAGCACAGAAACTTTTCTTCTTATGTTCGTGGAAGCAGGACTTGGCATATTTGCAAATAAATCTGGCTTGCCTCAATGAAATGCTGATGTCCATTAACTTCTGACAAAATTACCTGTAGCTCTGCATTTGGCTGAATGCGAGTAGCTGTCTGGGTGGAAGAAAGGTGTCACATCATTATCTTCTCAGCCTTTTTCAAGTTTATAGCTTCTTCCCTTTTGAAGTGTTAATGCCAGAAATAAACACAGTGTTTTAATAAAGATGCATGGTTTGTGAAATTACTCATGGGGGTGGAGGGGGAATTGACTGTAATACAGGTTGTTCACAGTGAGTTTGACGTTGGAACTGTGAAACTAATAGTCACATGGAGGACTGGAAAAGGGAGCTCACGTGCTTACTCTGCTTGTAATTTTTTTTGTTTATATGAGGAAGATAAGGTTCTTGGCAAAGAGACTGAAGCATATTATTCTTGTGGGCTGCAATAATGGTATTAATTTGGTGCTTGCAATGCTTTTCAGCCATTCTTGGAGAAGTCCTAATATTTCATGCGCAGTGTTTGAGTGCAAAATGTATTGTAGGAAAATGAACAACATTTCAATTTGGCATTAACTACAAAGTAATACTTTATGTTGATAAAAATCTCAACAGATTTTAAAAAGTAGAACCCCACAGAGATACTTCAGAATTAATTGATGGCAGATGAATTTAACGCAGTTAAAATGAGTTAAACCCTTGCTATTTAGAATAATATATAGATGTCTGAATTTTATTCCCAAAAGAGGAAATACAGTTGTTAAGTCCAGATGGATTTTTATTTTTATTGGAATAAGTTTTGAGTCAAGTAATGTCTTTTTTTTTTTTAAATGTTACTACCATAGTATTGGATCTGGGACAGCACAGAGCTTCATTTTTGAAATTGTTTTAAATCCAGTTACATGAAAAGTTTTACTATGTTTATTTTGAAAATTAGCACTTTTTTATTGAACTTGTAAGAACTGGAAAACAAGCATGAGGGTGATGTACAGCATAGAAAAGCCAAGGGCTCAGTCCTATGTGAAGTTATTATCAGCTGAAACGTGGCAACTGTCAAAGTCTGCAATTGTAGCCTGCCTTAATATAAGGTGATGCAGCGGGAGCTTGACTTCATTTCAGCACGCTAGATCTGATTGTGCTTGGGCTTTTTGACTGGCACTGAGGGCTTGCACCAAGGCAGCTGCTGTGCAAAGGATGTGTGGTCGGCTGATCACATCTGAGGCCTGAATTACAAAGAGAAACTTTACAGGATTCAATCTACTCATTTAGCTGAAGATGAAAGGCAGTTTTGCTATTGCTGTGTCAGTTTAAATCTCCTCGTTCCATAAAATTATTAATCCTATCATGGTGGTTTGTTCTTTGCTGTGTCTTACCCGTTGACAAGTTGTCTTTAAGTTCTGGGCCGAATTCTGCTCCACTGGTAGTGGCAAACCGGGAGGCCTGCTACCAAAATAAGTGTTGGTTTGTCTTAAGTAATAATAAAACTGGAAAAAGACCCCATCATTTGAGTACTTTGTACAGGTTCTATGCTGGGAGAGTGGTATGTGAGGAAAATGAATGACTAATAAAGGGGTCTGGATCATGGTGTGAGCAAAGTGCAAGGAGACGATAAGGGTTTTTACATGGCCAAATGTCAAGGTGCGTGTATGAAAACTAGGAACTATAAACCACAAATGAAGCAAAGTGTGCCCCATCATATGAAACAGTGACTTAAAGTATTTGGCTTTAACTGGTAAGCAATAGTTGTCATTGCGATCGTGTATAAAAATGCTGTTGTGATCCCCAGCTGGCAAAATAAAGGATGTCACGTAGAGAGGTTATATTTTCTTGATGCGTGATGCTGCGTATAGTACAAAGGTGAAGGATATTGGTAAGTTGAAATACGTTCAACTGGGGAGCCACAAGTGGGAGTAAAGATGTAGAAAATGTGGTGAGAGCTGCAAGGAGAAGAAAATATTTGGCTTAGCAAACAGTGTCAGAGAAGAGCTGGTTGTAACAAGTGAGTCCTCTAAATGGAGACAAAATGTTGATAATAAAATTGATAAGAAAAAGCTCTTCAGTCTAGCAGTCAAAAGCATATTGTGATTCAGTTTTGTTAAGGTCAACCAAGCTTATTAGGCATAAAATAAAATTATTTTCACTAAATTGTAGCTACTTCATTGGGTAATGACATTGTGATTTGTTGCATACTCCAGCGTTCTGCCTTTGCTGGATGCCTGTTGTTTTGTCTGGCTGGTGAAGGAGTTGGTCTGCTTCCTGGCAGAAGGGAGCATAAGGAGTTATTTAAGCAAAATAACAAAATATTACAGCAAGAAATGGTGCTAAGAAAAAGGGGAAAATGAACTTGTACTCTTGTGTTACAGATTCAGTGGTTCTTTCCTTTGACTCCGTTGGACATACAATAGGCTCAGGTACAACATTGCCTTCTTCTCTATCTCCCACCTCATGACAAGGCTTCTACGTAACCGGACATGGTAGCCATGCTGGGAGGCAGGTCACCGAGTCAGACTTCTGTAGGAATCGACCATCTAGCCAAAGTGGGTAAATCACTTCTTTCCTAAGTGTAGTGGAAGTATTTAGGGTCTTAGTGTGACACGAGGATTAACATGTGGGACCCCTTCCATTACATAGCAAGGCAGATGACCTGGGCATGTTACATGCGTTAGTGATGTGGTTTGTGCTTCTTTTCTCATGTGAAAGGCATTAAGATGATGTCACCCACCAGCTGAAGAAAAACTGTTCCATGCTACTAGGAGAGTTTCTCAGCTAAACAAACAGTTGAGTTATTTGGGGAAAGACATCAGGAATGCTTCCAAGAAGAAGACGAAAGAGCTGTAGCTAAACAAATAGGGCTGGAAACTTTCTTTTGGGTGGAGATTGACCAGTGTTATTGAACCCCAGAGCAAATCCTTTCCAACCTAATTTTCTTTGGAACCTGAGCATGACCTTCAATTAAACTGAACCAGAAATCATAAGTTCTTTTGTGTTGGGCGCACTTCATGAAACCCATAACTGTTCATTTGGCTATGTGTAATATGCGAGCTGTAGCCAAGGCACACCATAGTGAGCACGATACCTGATGAAATTCAGTTTACGGTGTACCTATAATGACATATGAAGTGCAAGGAAAGGCTAAGAATTACTTTTATAACTTAAAACCTCTTAACACTTAAAAGATAAGGGTATTTACCGTCTTGCAGAAAAGAAAAAAACAATCCAGGGGAAGGTTTTGCATTTTACCTTGCTTCCTAGCCTTTCCTCTTAGGTTGATAGGGGGAACATGCTGCCTTCCAACATAGCACCTGTCTTCTGCCTGCACAGTTTGAAAAAGAGCCTGCTGCCTGACACTAACAGCAAAGCTTGAACACAGTTTTCTGATTTACTAACCCCTGAGCTAGTGGTAGTAACTTGCTTTATTTACAACACCCCAAATGCTTTCTGCTCTCCTTGCATCTTCTCTAAAACTTTTGTCTGGGACTGGATCTATTATGGGTGCATGGTCTGGTGTGGGATTATCTCTAGGGTGCTGAGTGCAGCGTGGATGTGTTATTGTCTTTATGGGGGGAAGAGACTCTCTATTAACTCATTTCTACTAATTAATATCAAGCATAACTGAAGAGTGTTGTTGCCTGCCTTCTTCTGCACTGGGTGGTGGATTCTTTAGCCTGCAAATGTAGGGAGGAAGTTGCATAGGTTTGAGATATGAAATCTGTGAGTAAAATTCAGGGAAGTATTTTGATTACAGCTGGGTATGTCTGAATCAGCATACCTACACTGGAGCTATGCTGGGCTGATGATGGTACAGCTAAGACCCAAATTTGTCCTGGAGTAAAACTTTTAAATATTACCTACTACAGATTTTTTTTTTTTCCCCAATACTGTTTTGGCTTCTAACTGATGTGAAAGCAGTTAACTCTGTGGATAGCTTCCAATGCAGTGTGTCTATGGAGTTAATCATAAATGTTATGTTGTGTTATAATACTGTCAATATGGTGGTAAACTTAGTTACGAAAAATAGTGCAACTGCTCCATGTCTTTTGGAGTACTGTTAATATGGAGGGTGGGAGACAAGCTAATGTAAGCCACAGGACTGCCTGGGTCTGTTTTAAAAACACTGGTCTTTGTTCTGCTTATACATTGTAACTCAAGCTTGGATTGGCTAGGAGTAAGACGGCAAAATTTGATCTTTTGTAAACCTGTCCACTGCAACAAGACTGAATTTCTTCATTGAAGAAATATGAAGAAAACTCATGTATTTGAGAATGGAGACTCAGAAATGTCCGAGACACCTGTATGTTTATTGCTTCCTTATTTAGTACTTTGCATTCACTCTGCTGCAAAGTTTAACTTGCTCTGAACTGATATGTGTAATAAGATGTGAAGATGTGTGATGTCTGTCCAACTGAGGGATAGCTTTCCTTGTTGAACAGGAAGGAGAGAGAGAAAAACTGTGGCTATTGTGCTTCCGCTGTCCATCCCATCTCACCTTGCTGCAGACCCAGGAAAAGACAGAGCCCAGAAAGAACCCAAAGAAACAATGGCAGCTCCAGGCCCAGCCATTCCTAGTAGGTGATGTTTCAGGTTGGGGTAAGAAGGGACTAAAGTTACGTACTTTGAAACATAAAAATACATATACCTTTTTCTTTGTTAGTCAGAATTAAACAGCTGTGAATAATAGTCTCCCTGTTAAAATTTTCATGCTGCTTAAAACTAGTATTTATTGACATATTTGCATATTAAACAACTTCTTAGAGCTGGTCTTTTGTAATTGTTAATTGTGCCATGTGAAGGGCAATGTATTGTTGCAGCTTCTGTATTTTACTTGAACTGACTGTTTGTCTTTACCTTGGTTTTCCCCTGAACTCCTTGTCCCATGTGCAAATCTCAGTTTTCAGGGAGGCTGGAGGTCTGTTGTTATGCGTCTCCAATTAATGACACTCTCCAGGTTATTCTGGACAAACTCTCTGAACCAAGTGTTCAGAAGATCATCTGGCTATGGCACCTCACAGTACTGCTTCGTAGAAGATTGCTAGCCTAGAGGACATGAGAATCAAATATGCTTGGAGTGAGACTGAACAGTCGGAGGCTCACGCTGTGGTCTAGCCTTCACAAGTCCAGATGTTTTTGTGATTCTCTTCACGACTACCCCTTCCCTTGAAAGATAAAGTTGAACAGCAACGATAATGTTTGATGTGATGTCTAGGCCAGCGTTTCAGCTGAAACTGTTTCAGAAAGGAGGGTGTCATGCTCTGAACTTGGGAAACATTAAGCAGGACACATGCTGAGGAGATCTAGATTTCGATTGCTTGCCATAGACAGCTAGTGCTTTTTTTTTTCTTCCCTCTCTAGTTGCTTTGTTTTACATTGTTGCTAGCAAATCAAACATTGGACCTTGAAAGTCAGACTTATACCCCTGCTATTTTTGTTCGAGACTTTTTCTGCCTCTTGTGTCTGAGGGCAAGCAAGTTAAATTTTTCTTCTTTAAGCCTCGTTAAGATAGGAGTGCATTGAATGCGCAACTTTCCCATCTGCTAATGTGCTTGCTGGAAATACTGAGGTTCTAAATACCCTATGGCTATATAGGCTTACGCTGTTGTTAGCCGTGTTTGATTGCAATACTGGCTACCGGTTGTATAGCAGTTGTTCTCACTGCAGGCTTAAAACATAATAGTTCTAACATATCTTTTCAAACAACCAAGTGTTATCTAGGTCTTGCTCAAGCTGCTGGAATATTTTAACTTTTGTGTTGTTGTTGCTTATTTTCTTTTTAATTTAGTTCTTAACCCTTATCAAAAGTTTGGCTTGACTTAGGCAAAGAAAATGCAACTTTTAAAATTTGGTTTAGAGTAGCATATCTCATGCTTGTGAAAGCCCACCTGCAAGACCATGCTTTCAGGTGCTGAGTTCACGACAGCGGAGTAATCATCTGAGAGTTGAAATCCGTGCTTATTTGGGAGTATGCTGTTAGTAATTCCTTATGCAAAAGGCCTTAAACATTTTGGGAGAAGCTGTGAGAACTATGGAGGAAACTTTCTCTGTTTCCTTCAGCTGCTGAAGATGCTCAGATAACAATTTTGTGAAGGATGAGAACCACCCTCTGTCTCTCCTCCTAAATACAACCCTGGAGAGACTTAGACTACTTTCCTGTGTTTTGAGTGGAGAGTGGTGTGGATGGAGGCCAGGAACAGGAATACAACTGAAATCATCAGATATCAAATTGGTAGAATAGTGACATTCCTAGCATGAGAGAAAAACATTGGTGGCTTGCAGAAGATCACTTGCTATTCTTTGGCTTTCTCAATGAGAATCTGGTAGTGTGAGTAGCTACAGTTACCAACTCTAATCTTTCCCAGATTTCTAAGATAGCTTAGATGTTATGTTAATTAATAGAATTTGTGAGGCTCTAGTAGATGCTCTTGGTTTGAGGAAGACAATTTTGCTTTACGTTTGGAGCTTCGGTGGTTCTAGTGGGTTGGGTTTTTTGTGTTGTTTCCTCCCCCCCAGATTGCATTTCTGACTATCTGTCTTAACGCTGTGTGGTAGTGATGGGAAACCGGAGGTGAACTTATTATGCTGCGTTTCTCTGCATTCTTGTAAAGTAGAAAAAAAAAAGAGAAATATTATGGGGTTTTTTTCTGCTGGTTTTAGTGGCTTAGTTCTGCAAAAATGCTTTTCCCTTTTAATTTTTGATTAATGAAGTTCTACTTCATTCTTTATTTCTTTGAGCTGTAGACTGTGGAAGCTGCTTGAATCTTTGCCAATGTCTGTCATGTATCGGTTGCATAGTCCTTACGTGACTTTGCCAGCATGTTCTGTATCATCATCTGTCATCTTATTAATGCTCTATCCCTCCAGCTGAAAATACAGCTGTGAATGAGTTGAGGTGCAAATGCCAAGAAGCGGCTTAAAGAATACCTCAAAATACAAGTATTTTAATGGGATTTTTCCCTGTCATCTGGTATCTCTCTGCATCAAGTCAGTGCATCTTGTAAGTCACTAAAAGCTAATATAGATTACTGTTTTGTTAATATTGTCCTTGACTTTTATTAGGGAATATGATACAATTTCTAAAATAAAGAGTATGCCGGAAGATTCAGTAGGGCAGCATTAACTCCATTAGCCAAGTGGATACGTGATAGTAAATGAAACAACTGTTTATTTAGCAAAGGTTGCAGTCTGACTTTAAACAGATGACTTCCTGGGAAAAGAGAAAGGGCATGTGCAGTTCATAGGACATTTTTCATCCTCCTGTTGGAGTCTTTCATAATTACAGCTTAAAGCAGTCAGTTGCTTTTCTACCCTTACAGGTTGCTATAGTTTTATTAGACCGTAGAACTATTTACAATTTTTTTCCTTGTAAAAGGAAACCAGAGCCTTTCTAAACCTAATATGCTAGAATGACCTCTTTTTTTTGCTTGCTATACCTAGTTTGGAGGTAAGACAAGTAGGCAAAAAGGGCTTCCTGATGGATGACCCATACAGCTCTATCAGCAAGTAATTGCTTATTTGTTCTTTCTGTGCCTGGGGGGTGAATGATGTAACTGCAGTGTCTGATGAAGGAGACCCCTCCGGGGTATTGCTTTCCTCAGGCTATAAAGCTGGGCCAGATGTCTTTGGGGGCCCCAATCAGGAATTACAAGGAGGAAAAAAAAAAACCACCTTGAAGGTATAGAGCTGGAAGTTACTCCCTTTTGCTGCTAACTTGGAAACAGTAAGTAGTATCCTCATGATTTTAGATGTCACCAGAGCATGCAGGGCTTTGTTACTGGAGGCAGATTTTTGCCTTCTCAGCTTTGAACTCACAGTTTTGTATTTGAGTTGTGCTGATCGTGCTTGGTGTATCTATTTCCATCAGATACGGCTGTTTTCATAAGGTGCAGTATCTGGTAAATGAACACCGAGCTTGGTGCAGCAGGACTGGTGTCTTCAGATCACTGCATAGTCTATGAACATTTTTAATAGAAGTGAGATTCCAAGTTTTGCTGCCAGTGTTGAGAATTGCTCTGTGGTTCTTTTTTTGCTCCTTAGAACATTGCCCAATTTTAACTGTTTTGGCTGAAATATTCTAGGGGGAAGGGAAGGAGGGGCGTGTTTCAAGTTTATGACATTTTCTTAAAAATTTAAGTTACTCAGTATTTTTTGAGAATAGAATACCTCATCTCACAAGAAAATGCAGTATCAGCAGTTTTCAAAGTGTTCTCTGTACTCCTGGTCCCGGTTCTCTAGACCAGGCGCTCCAGGTAGAAGCAGTAATAGTGTCAAGGAAGTTCTTTTGCTCCCCAGAAAAAAAGCAAGCCTAAATGAGGCTACATTAGAAGTTCTTGAAGAATCATTTTTACACACGGTGGTTGAAATGTCAAATGGGCAGATAGTTCTGTGCAGACATAGGTTGGTGAGGCATGCTTCTGGCGCTGGGCTGCAAGGGATAAGCAGGTATCTTTACAGATGTCAGTTCTGCTTTTTCTGTGTATTTTTACAGAGGAAGGAAAGGCCCTAAGGACCGGGCTTTATCTTGCTGGTACACTCAGGGTTCGCCGTGCTGTTACTTGGATAACCTGGGGAAAAAGGCTGTTAGACTTGTGTGCAAAAGAGTAAATGAAGATGAGGAAGAAACACAGACTTTAGGAGGTGGGCATGCAGTCTTGCCGAACAGGGCTAAGGAGCCCAGGTGGCCTCAGCTCTATGCCTTCTGAACTTGGCTTTTACAATCTTCCTATTTTTTTGCAGTTATTTAAAAAGCCTCAGAAAAGCATGCTTTTGTCAGTAAGTTCCGTCACTGAAGAGGTTAGTAGAAAATCCTAATGGAAGGATGCAACATGAAGTCCTTGGCTGTCCAGTACTTTCATTGTTGCTCAGTAATCCTGAGTGGTATTTTTTTAACTGTGGAAGAAAACCTTTCTTTTTCAGTTGATCCATTGCATATGACTTTTTTTCATTAATTCTTTCTTGTCTCTTGAGTTCTAGCAGAATTGCTTTACATCAGCTGAACTTTTGTGACTGTCCATATGTGTTTTCTTAGTCTAAGGTGAATGTGAGGCGTTTGACCTTTTTCACTGCAGGGTAAGTCATTTTACCTGGCCTTAGCCATGGATGTAGAACCTGCATGTGGGCAGCGGCCGAGGCTTAGCTCAGTTGCAGCCTCAGTTCTGCAGAGACCAAACTGTACTGGGTGGGATGAAACGTATCAGGGTGGTCTGAGCTGTTCTTGACAGGACTTCGGTCTCCTGAGTGTCATACCAATTTTTTTGGCAAACACAAACATTTTGAATAAGATAGCTAAAATTGAACCTTCTGCTTTCCCTCCCGTACTAGCAATTAGCAGTTAAACAGAGAATTAGAGGTGCATACAGCCCATCTTTTTAAAAAAGTTTAAATTAATTTCTTCTTTCCGTGGGCAAAGTTATTTGTACTGTGCTTCTAAGTAGCTAGATGCTAAAGGAATAGTACTCAAGTAATGAGTGAAATAATTTACGGGTAGTTTGGAAAGATAAAACCCATAAGTCAAGTTAATTTCTGGATTGTTAATTTCTGATTAGTAACATAAGGGGAAAATTTTGCGCATTTGCTTGTATATGGCTATATTGGCTGCAGATGCAAAATGTAATTTGAAAACTTGATGATGTACACTATGCTTTATGGCTTTTTGGGTGGTCTGTATGGAGTTTACAGACATCAGACAATGCATTTCTCACTTGCTGCCTGGTAGCTGGATTTCTGTTGGATACTGGAGAGAAATTTCCATGCTAATGCCAGCATTGAATTTGGCAAAGGATTTGCATCATTTATAGAAATTGGTATGCTTGGCTGTATTTCTGTTCATATAATCCTAATTACATGCTTTATTATGGAATTGTTGTCAGTTATTAGATTGTTGTTCAATTCCGCTTTCCTGGAAGTGTAGAAATGCATTTTATTTCTGACCAAAGAAGACCTCATGTTCTCATGGGGCATGATGAAACTTCATTTCCCATGTTCATCCATTTCTGTGCTTCTGTACACTACTGTACCGCATTATCTGCTGAGATCTGTAGCTTCTGAGCACAAGTGAGTGTGTGGTCCCTTAGACTGCCTTGCTCTCTTTTAACACTGTTGCTTTTATCCCTCATGGGCCTTTCAGTCTCTTATGGGCTGAGAACATAAAGCCTTATTCAGATTCTTCCATGATGTTCTGGTGGATGCAAAGCAAGTTCTTTACTCAATTTTGGCTTAAAAAAAAAAATTCCTATCTGACGCAGCCATTGTCTGGAGGTTGGTGGGTCAGACATGGCCTGAGCTGGACCAGACCTACCAGCCAGGTTAGATCTGAAGGGAGTTCTCCAGAGCCACACCTGTTGGTAGCTCCTCATAGTGATTCTGTGCAGAGACCCGCTTATGAGGGCTCATCACGATGATGTTGGCAGGGGCCAACGTCAAACCACAGTGAACGTGGCCAGCTGGTCTAAGCTAGTTCTTGGTGGAGATGCTGGGGTATTTCTACCTTGTTCTCTCTAGCTGTTTTGTTCCATTCACTTCTTTATCCCACTGCATGAAAAAGAGGAGAAATGTTTTTGTGTATCAGCTCATTAACTTGGCAAGTAAGGCTTCAAACTAAGGTGGTGAGAGGTGAAAGCAAGCTGTAGGTTAGGGCACTGAGAGGTTACACGGGTGCCAAGGCAGGCTCTTGCAGCCAGTATTTTCAGGGGAGGGAAGGGCAGGAGCGAGATTACCCCTTTTGCTTGTAGTGAGCTGTGTCATCAGCTCAGTCCATCTCCTGTAATCATCACACCCTGACCGTACTGTATGTTAGATTTAGCTGTACTTGTCTCTCATTTTGTGGGTCTGTGTTTTATTTTGTTTTAAATGAAATACATAACTGCAGACAAGGATTGCCTTTTCCTGCAGCCGGGCTATGTGTGTTCGGCCTTCTCCAGGTTTTGGGGGTTTATCTGTCCTCCCTGAATCCAGGCCGCTTCCAGCCAGCACGTGAGCTGAACTGTTGTGCGTCGCAGTGACTTTTGGCTCCCGTATTTCTAGCGATACAGCTAAATGACACTGAAAGTCTGTAACAAGACTGATTTTGCTAAAAAGGAAGCTAACTTTGAATCCGTAATTCAGAGGCTCCCGATGTCTGTCTTGAGGGAGCAGCAAGTAACAGAGATTCATTTCCAAGCCAACAGTAGCGATGTGACTTCCAGAAGTCCCAGTGGGTGTGAGGTGGCCCATGGTGAGGGCAGTGGTTCTCTGCCTGCAGTAGTTTGCACATTGCACCAGCCAGCGAGAGGAAAGAGTGTAGATGCTCTGGTTTGAGGTTACAGCCTGAAAGGATAATTTACATCCTACCGAAAATCCAGAGCACAACTGTGCTTCTCCTTTCAAACCAGAAATGTTACTTTGTTTTGTTGTACTTCATACATTTTTTGGAAAGTGCCTGTCGCAAGACAGTTGACATATATAATTTTACAAGATCACTTTATACCTCTGTTAGTAATCATCAGCGAACATCAGAAGTAACCACTTTAAACCTAGGGAAGGTGAAATGCAGGTGACAAACAGAAGGTACATTTTACAAAACGTTGCAATGGAGGTATGTCGTCTGTGGCACTTGGCGTTTAGCATGTGTGTGTTTTCTGGTGCTTCGGTTGCAAAGCTCGTAAAGTGTGGAGTTAGTAGAAAGCCCAGGATGTTGTTGTAGTTATGAGGTGAGGTATCTCTTCTTGCATTGCCTCTGCTTGTATTTCCTGTTGGAAGAAGGGAATGTTAGCTTGAGTGGGATAAGGCTGATGACAGGTTGGTCAGTGGCTGTAGATCTTTTTTTTTAAAAAAAAAAAAAAAAAAATCTCAGTTGCTGTTTGCTCAGTATGGACATTGTTTTTGGAAGGAGGAAGGGTTAAGAAAAATTGAAGGCATATTTTTTGTTTTCTGGAATGGGTAACTTTGTATGTTGCATGCGGAGGAGGTAAGGTTGGACACGAAATAATTTCTTGCAAGAGGAATAAGCTGGGAGGAAGTTAGGAGGAAAGCTGCACATGGGGGAAACACAACGGTCACTGTGTGGAAGGCAGAGGAGAGATGCATGGGTGCATTTCTCACACCAAGTACGACAGGAATGGTGGGTGGCACCCAGGTGCTGGCAGAGAATGGATAATATGTACCAATATCAAGTGCACACATGTTCTGCAACTTCTGTTACCTAAGTTAAGTCAAACATAATTCTTCCCTTGGCTCAGGAATTAAATCTTAATGGGATTGAAATCCATGGCACAGTTTACACTGACCTATCTGGTGCAATCGTTTTGTCTTGGGTACGTGTTTAGGCTTTCCTGTTCTGCCGGTAAGTGATAGCATGAAAAGCTTGTAATCCTGTTAGGTACACTACTGGAGCAGAAATTCCGGTGGTGTTTCGTAAGGAAAGCAAACTTCTCTGTTTCCACTGAGCTTTTTCTAAAAGGCTGTGAGAAGTTTTTTTCCTTCTTGTTTCTTTTAATACATCCGGATCATTAAGCTCTGGCAGGATTATCTTTTGCTTCTCTGTTTGTATTGGTTTTTTAATGTATGGTAATGAGACCCAGTGGTTCTCAGTGTGAGGAGGCCCCTGAGCTTAACCCAGCACAAGGACGTTACACCTTTTAGTTTTTCTTCTGTATCTCATGTGAATTCTAATAGTGTTGTTTTTTTTTTTTTGTAGCAAGTATTTGATTTACAAGATCACAATGTATTCAAAGATGTTGAATGCAAAGCTTGCTTTATACAGGTGTTACAGATGTTCTGAGTGATAACTTTATTTCTGTAGCTGTTCCCTGTTTGTGGCATAAACTGTGACTGCGGTTTGCTATTGAGCAACATCACCTGAACTTGAAGCCATTTTGCCACCATAAGCGACTTTCCCTTGAAGAAGGGCTGCTTGATTGCTGAGTTGTCGGTTGGAGTAGACAAAGAATCAAGAAAAATTTCAGAGCTCTACCACACCAGGACCTAGGAGCGTTTGTCATACAAATTACTGGCAAAATAATTTCTACTGCAAGTCGGAAAGCTTTCCGTATCACTGCATACGTGGTTTCAGTAGTGCTTTGTTTTTATGACTACAGATATCTTGGTTAATTCTAATGATTTCTAAGTTAATGATTACNNANGATATTCTCTTGCTTTAGTATTTTCTGGAAATTCAGAAATACTAATTTTGGAATACCCTGAAGTAACAATAATCTGTAATAACAGCTGCTAGTGACTGGAAAATCACAATATAGCTATTTTCAGTTAGAAATAATTACTGCCCTTCCATAACGAGTTGCTGCTGCTTGGTTTTGGTGCCTTTTGCGGAGGAGACACTTGCAGTTTTTATGATATTGTGTCCCTTGCTTTTGTTTTCCAGAATATGACAAACTGGGCTTTCTCCTGAACCTGGACTCAAAATTGTAAGTAGAACAGTAGGTCTCTTTGTTTCTGTAGTTACGGATTTCTGTTATAAGCAATTTTCATGTCCCCTGGGCCGTCGGCTCACTCATTTCTACCTGGGACAGCCAAGTCCTGCGGCAACCTGGCAATTGTGACTTCTTTCCTTACAACTGGCCAGCTTGGATTGTGGTTCACTGTCATTAATTCCTTAATGACTGATCAGGAGGCTATAAATGTCCACCTGAAGCCATGACTGTCAGTCTGCTCTAGAGAGCCCACAGTTCATCTTCCAAATGAGGAAAAATGTGTTAAACATTTGAAAGCAGGAGGAATGTCAATCTGCGATTTACTGGAATGCTTAGAAGTTTATATTTCCTTTCCACTTGTTTCTTTAAAAATGGATACCACTGTTTTGGTTTGTATACTGGAGTGGAAGGAACCTCGACACAAGGCAGTGACCACTTGCTATGTCAGAAGAACAACAAAGTGCCAAAGGATGATACTCGTCATGCTTTTTGCCATAAATCAGTCAAATTGAGGCTGAACTTATTAACACTAGGGGTCACTAGCGACTCTGTTTCGGAGGTCAACAGCCTTTTGGTGCTGGGAGCAAAAACACTACTAAAAACCTTCTGCCTCCACTACTTAAAAAGGTACTGAAGCAATCCAGTGGCTTTGAACGACTTGAGGATGCATCCTCTGGACAATGTATCATGTTAATATAAAACCCATTCTTAATGTTTTAGAAAGTTTCATTGTACCTGTAGAGTGTAACATTAAAGTTTTGAGTTTAGTCTTTCTGAGCAGCTTGGGAGCTTCCATAATGAAATAAAAGCCTCATAAGTGTGTTGGGAACTGTTGTTTGCAGGAAATGAAAGTCTCTAGGTAATAGCTTCTTTTACAGAAGAAGCTGGGTACATAAACTCAACTGTAGTAATTTGTCTGGCAAAAAGGTGCTGTAGAAGAACACGTATAAGAAAGAAGGAATATCGGGGTTTTTTGTTTGTGGGTTGGTTTCCCCCCTCCCCCCCTAAAGGCTCTGTCTCGTTCAGTGTACAGGAAGAATGGCATTACTGCATGAACGGCCGGTCAAGGTTTCTTCCTGGTCTCATTCAGTGTAGCGTTCTGTGCAGTTTTTGTTGCATGCTGTCTGGAACCCATGCTGGTTGCACAGTTACCAATTTTCTTTATCAAATTTTCTGTATTGGGACATCCTTGTGATTTAGAGACAATAGTGTAGGTACCCTTACAGCACTGTGGGATGAGATGATACATTATCTTCAATTTATAAATGTAGAAGTCAAAGAAAAGAGATTAGTCCAAAATTGTGAAGCGGATAAGTAACCTTTGGAGGAACATCTTGGTGTTGGTAAGGGAAAAATGGTTTTTAAGTTTTTAGGTAGTCTGATCTTTTTGGTTTTTTTCCAGACTACTTTGTGTACTTTGTAACATTTGGTGTATTGAACATGCCCATTGACTGTCCACACACTTTTGGCATTCCAACTTTGGATACCAGCGTCCAAACCACTACTTCTGTCTTGCTCTTCTTGTTTGTCCTTCTGTGTTCACTGTCCTTTTTGTCGTTCTTGCTTTTAGCAAGTCCCGTTAAGTCTTCCTTCCCCTCAAGCCTCCATTACATCATTTTTTCTCTTCTTTGCTGACTTACCTACTTTGATTACAGCTCTCTGAGATATGGCCTGTTCCTTCTCATACTTCATTATGAAGCCAAGTGAAGTTTCTACCTGCTGGAGGGCTTCCAAAACCCCTAAAAATTTTATTAAAACCTCCCAATGATAAAAACTTTCCATTATTTTTGATTAAGAAATAATTTTGTTGACTATTTAAAAAAAATATTTATATAGAGCTCTAAATGTGCATGTTTGCTTTCAAAGCAAATCAGCCAGAAAGTTAGCTTCTAGAAAGGCTTGTAATAAAATCAGCATGATTGAAATAAATACTATGAGGCTAGGTTAAGGTGCAAAGAAAACAAGTACTATACATAGGTAAAATTACATATTTTTTTAAAACTGTAATTATCCTTTGTTGGGGTTAGGCTGGGGGTGTTTTTTATTTGTGTTTTTTGTTATTGTTGTTTGTATGTGTGTTTCTTCTGTGGAAGTAAAGCTCACCCTGCTCTGATGGAGAAGAGATCTGATGACCTGCAGTGTTCCCTTCCAGCCTGAATTATGCTGATTTTTGTCTTCAATAGTAAAGGGAGCCAGAGAAAAGCTGAAAATACCATAAAACACACTAAATAAATTTTGAAGGAAAAATAGATGACAGCCTAGAGGAATTTGCTGCTGTTCCACAAGTTCACCATGTGTGGTCAGGGTACCAAATAAGGATTTTTTTTTTCAAGTACAGACTGAGAACTCAGTGGAACTTGGTGGTGAAAAATGCTTTATGTGACTCTTTAATCAAGATGGTACTGTCGTAGAAGCACTTTCTGGTTAAAAAAAGTTGCTCAGAGTTGAAAAGGGTAATATATTCTGCACTGATGACTTTATTAGCAGAAATTAATTACATCCGTTGTTGTGATATAATCATTCTGGTGGAATTTTGCCACAGATTATAACTTTATAGGGTTCATGTAACTGACAGCATGTGAGAGTCTTGTGTGTCTTGAAGTGCTTGGGGCAACGATGAGTTTTCTCTCTTTCTTCCTTAATCTTTCATTTGTTCAAAATCTGTTCCTGGCTGTGTTAGCTGATATAATTTAAAGTAATGACCTGGAGGCTAACGCTTTCTACAAAGGTAGATCTGCAATAAAACTTAAATGGTCTGACTTGCATTTTAAATTAAATTTTACAAAGGAACGTATTTGACATGAATAAATAGTAATGTGTCCGTTTGCCTTTGCATCTTTAATTTATTCATTTATTTTATTGTCCTCTGCCCTGCAGGTGTCAGGGCATATTATTCAGGTATAGTATGTTCGGCTGTGGTTGCCTTAATGTAAAGATTCTGTTCACTGGTTCTCTCCCAGTTCATGGAAATGGGAAGGAAACCAGATCTATTCACTTTAGAAAGAAAATCTGTGCTTGAGATGTATTTTCTGTGGGAACTGTATGTCTGATGCATGCCTTACTGTAGCATTAGGGAGGCCGGTATGGCCAGGAGTCCCATCTGGAGGGGGTGGCCAGTTTTAAAGATACCACATGGATGCTTCATGGAAATGTCTGGTTCTGACCAGACATCTTCTTGCTCTGAGCTTATCAGAAAGGGAAATACCAAGAAGGAAGATGCTTGTTTTCTGCTGCCTGTGCTTAGGCTAACGCTTCTTTGTGAAGTCTTTTAGCTGTTTAAAAAGCAGCATGGTATCCAGGTAGGGATTGTTAATGAAATACAGGATGAATGGAAAGCTGAGGACATCTATAGGCAACATAGTTCATGAATTAATTGTTTTCTTAATCAAAACAAGACCTAAGGCTCTTCAGGACCAGATTAGTGAAAAATATCTGTTGCAAGTTGTACCAACTGTAACATCATTACCAAAATTAGAATATCAAAACAAAATATAACCAAAGTACAGAAGCAGGCCAGTTTCATCAGTTTCTCCCAGGTAAAGGGGTTTTCCAATCAGCAGAGCCACATACCATTTTTAAACCTTTGAGAATAAAATCCAACATTGACTGGTTGTGTAGAGGGTAAGTACTTATACAAAAAATGCGATACAATTCGCATGTCTTAATTCTTGGAGGGGCCAATAGTTCCTGAATAACTTAAGGCCATCAATCACATTAGTGACTCAGCCGATGGATTACTAGGTGCCACCAAATGCCAAGATTTGCAGTCGCTTTCTAACATCTGCTTGGCAAAGGGTTGCATGCTTTTATTATTATTAAATATTTATATTGTAGTAGTTCCTTGAGGCTGGCCAGGTCCTAGAAACACAAATCTCATTCATTTCAAATATTGACTCATTCTCTGAGCAGAATGTATGTTTGGATTGAATTAAATTTTATTTCTGCAGGAGGATCAGCATATGATCATGCAGTTAATTATAGGTGATATCCTAATGCACATTTAGTGGGCCCAGCTGAAGGTTGCATGGTCATTCTTTGTTCTGTCACTTCCTATCTCTGAATGCTTGGTTTACCTTAATGATGACTTTGCTATGCCTTGGCATGTTACAAATGTAGATTGACTTGTCTTGCACATGTGAAAAGCTCCTTTTTTGTAATAATCAGTGTGATTTTGGGGCTCTTCCCTTGTGTTGGTCACCCTCATGCTTCTACACCAGCTTTCCATACTCTGCCAGCATGCCGTTTGCTCAGTGAGATGGAAGCTAGGGACTGCTACTTCGGTCTTCATTTCTAACTGGTCCTTCAAAAGCTATTTTTAAAGATGCTTTAGCAGTTAAATAGGCAATTTGATGCTTCTGAACAACAGCCGGAAAAAGCCCCTCTTGGGTGGCAGTGGATCTTCTCACCTGCTACCATAGTCGGCTCAAAACCTTGGATGTTAAAATCTCGTCGGATGAATGATGGAGGAAGTGTCCCAGGGTTTGACTTTACCTGGGGAAGAACCACTCCCTCAAAGTTTTGCAAGTGTTAGACGATATGCTTGAGCTTACTGGAATCATTCTTCACTTAAACAAAAAGACAGTGGGTATTATAATGTGTTAACTTGAGAGAGAAAGTAAATTTTTTTTTAAAGGCAGAAACAGGCAAAAAAATTGCTACCTCAGTTAGAGAAATTGCCTATGAGATCAGTATGGTTGACCACAATAACATAATGCTAACATAGTTAATATACTATATTTATATGATATGTGGTATATATTTTATATTGTGTAACTTTGGGAATTTTCAGGCAGTACTTAATTAAAAGGAAGAATATTTCTTCCAGTGGCTTCTGTGCTTTGCTAAATGTTTTGTGATACTGTGTGTTTACATGCTTTTCCAATATTATAGAGTAGATTTGGGAGGCGCAACAAAGATTTTTTGAATATTCATGATAATTTCAAACTTCACTTCAAAAAGAATAACTAAAGAAATTGGGGGTGGGGGTAGGGAAAGCCAGAAATAACAACCTTCACCCTGCAAACTCAAACGAAACTTGATCTAGACTTTGAAAAGACCATAAAAATGGAGGGAGTTTGGGCTAGGGAAGCACACAGATTGAGTTACTTCTGTTTATTGAAATTTCTTTATTTCAGAGCTTTAATAATGAACAACTGAAACATAGCCCCTTCCCCTCGTTTTGTTTCTGGTGTGGGAGATTGCTTTGAAACTGTTTGTGTCTATGTGTGGTACTTTGCCATTAAGCACTGTAAAAATAAGCAATAAATGTGTTGGAATGCTGGACTTGCCCCGTGCCTGCTGCTGTGGGGTTTCTTTGTGCCCTGTTTCCCTTCCCATTTGTCTTTTTATGTTCCTGCAATCCTGAGGGCGAAAAAAGAAGAGAAGCAAGGAGTCCCAATGATCTCCTGTCCTGCCTAGGCAGGAGCAAGAGTGTGTCTCATGGACTAAATGGAGGAATTCAGACCATCACAAGCAAGAGCATCCTGATGCTTTTTCTGAAAGATTATTTCAAGGCTTAGCATACTTTACTACATTGGTGTTTTCCTGGTAGTTGGTTGTTTATTTCTCTTTCCCTTCAGATTTTTCTTTGACTTTTAATTCATGTTCTTCTACGTAATCTCTTCCAGTCTGTACTAATTGTTTGAGCACTTCAAATATTTAAGAAAATGAATCCTAGCTATTCACAGCGATTCAATTACTGGGCTGTTTGTTGTTCGTCCATCAAACCTCCTGCATTTGGGTGGGATGTAACTGCCATCCCCATTTTTTTGTGTTGCTGCTCTTAGCTCATTTCATATTTTTTTTCCAATTTTGATCCTTTGGAATTCTCATAAGGATTTCTCATGTGAACGTCCATTATCTAACTTTGAGATTCCTGTGTTAGACACAACCTCAGCCAATGAAGAAGATAAAGACTGTGGAACTCAGAATTACTGGCTACTTAGAACTGATTAATTGCTTGATTTGTTAAGTGCAAACAAAGTCAAAAACTTAAGTTTGGTGCTTTTAAAAGGACCAGTTTCCTGAAGCTGGAAGTAATTATGAACCAAACCATGTGGGAAAAGAATGTAAAGCAAAAAATATGAAGGGCTGGGCATTGTTTAGAGCAGTTTTATACTGTTTGCCCCAACAAGTTCAGTTTCATAAGAAAGAAATGTTCATGGAAAAACCGTTTTACTGAGAGTGTAAGAGAAAACAGTAATAATGCATTGATAGAAAAGGTAGAAGTGTGCAGTAAATACATGGAGTTTTGTTCTGTTTGGACAAGACAAAAAAGTGCTTTCCTTAATATCAACAACAAAAATTCAAGCAGCAGATACCTAAGTTTATGTGCTTTAGAACTGATATGTCTGGACAACATTATTGAAAGAATTTCTAAAGAAGTAGCTGAGGACTTCTTGGACTGCTAGAGATTATTAATAAATCTTCAAATGCTAGGGGTTCTCCATATTCTTGGCAGAAAGTTGATCTACAGATACTTTAAAAGCAAAAAGGAATGACTCGTAAGCTTTTCAGCCCATTTTTGATTCTGAGCACAATAACATAATGGCCAAAAAAAAAAAGTAATACATATAGTTCCAATTAGGGTGCCTATTGAATAGGAAGCATTTTTGTTAGATGGGCCTGTTCTTCAAGTGGATGTCCATGAAGGTGCCTGGTATGCGTGAGATTGATTTATTTTCTTGATATGTTCCTCTTTGGACTGGATTTGCATATTTTGTGTTCTTTTACCCAGCCAGACTAGTTCTATGAAAACTGGGAAGCCTATGAAGAAAAGGTTCCGTTCTTTTTTTCCCCTCCACATCTGTAAGGTGGAACACTTACCTTGTTTGTAGTTCTTCACCACAGTAGCATTAACCTAATTATATGTTTGTTTTCCTGGGGTGGATATGGTTACAACTAGTTAACTTTACAAGTTTATATTAACTGTTGCTTGAGCAAAAATTTTTACAGTTGTTGCATTCATAAAATGGTAAATTTACTGTAGTAGCAAACCCCAATTCAGGGATTATCTGTAAGCTCATAAATGACATGGGGCCCTCCTGTTGCTTTATCCTCTTGGGAGAAGAGCGTATAAAAAGCCACATTTCATGTTCTTCCTTCAGAAAACTGTTCTAAAACTTAGAGACAAATTGTGTTAGTTTTGGCCAGCTTCTGCACTGGTAAACTTGTTAAGTTTCTAGTTACTGAATATCCTCCTGCAAAGACCACCTTACTCTCTGAATAACTTGGGAAAGTTGAATGGATTGGGCTATCTAAGCATAGATCATTCCCAAAATGTCAGTTAAAGAGGTTAGAAATACTGCATTAAGACCATTAAAGGAATTAGTCTCATTCTAATTTTAATTGGCTATACAGTTTACTGCAAGGACTAGATGTTCTGTAGGATCATGGGTTTTGATATCGATTTATGTTAGAACACTGGCGTTCATCATTGTATTCTTGATGTTGGTCGTAATGAACAAAGTACCAGCACACATTGTGGGAACAGGTGACTTGTTGCTGCCTGTCCTGAATCAAAGCATTACGGAGCTTAAACTGATGCACAAGTTGCCTCTGTTGGCAATCCCAGAGGCATGTACATGATCACCAAGCATCAACTCTTCTACACCGGCCTGGTTTGACATAGCTCCCTGCTTGCAGGCCAGTGCTGTTCCACCTCCAATGAGAAATCCACTTCCCTTTTGTTACCCTTTGGAAATATTTTAGAGAATCCCCATATGACGGTATAATGGGAATCAAGTGTATTGTGTATTCCAGCAAGGGAACATTATGCTGTTAATCAAGCCTGCCTCTGAAGCATGTCACTTACTCTGAGGAACACTCTTGCTATGGTGTCTAGACACAGCTTAGTTGTCAGCTCTTCATTTATATGAGGTAGTAGCTTGCTGTGAAAAGGTTTTGTAAATGGGATGTATGGGAAGGGATGGCTTACTTTATTCAATCTGCCTCTAAATTTGTCTTCTGCATTCCTGTAATGTGACCAGATACGTCAAAGCTTTGCTATCTGCATGTGTTAAGAATGCCATACATAAATTTTAAGAATATGTAGTAGGTCATCAAGGGAGGGAAGAGTTTGGTGGAACAGACACAGACAAATTTCTTGTGTGCTGGGGAAGGACAGTAAAACCAAGACATACTTCTAACAGCTGTGACTATAATCTACTAGGTAAGAAAACAATATTTCATTTAGGCTGAAAGAGAGCAGGATGCCTTAGTATTGTGCTTGAGAAGAATTTCCTAGCAGAAGAGAGGACGGTGACCTGCCAGGTAGTGACATGCTGTGAAACCATGATCCTTTCAGTCTCTACAGAGTTAATAGGCTAGAGGAACTCTAGGCGAGAGACACTGATAGAACCCCGTTGAATATAATCCAGAGGTGTATTTTGCTGTTCTGTTCCAAGTGTTATGACTGGAAAACTGACTATAAGTCTTACTTTGTAAAAATCATAAAATCATGGAGTTTGGGTTGGAAGGGACCTTTAAAGGTCATCTTGCCCAACCCCCCTGCAATGAGCAGGGACATCTACCACTAGATCAGGTTGCTCAGAGCCCTGTCCAACCTGACCTTGAATGTTTCCAGAGACGGGGCATTGACCCACCTCCCTGGGCAACCTATGCCAGTGTTTCACCACCCTCATTGTAAAAAAATTTTTTTCCTGATGTTCAGTCTAAATCTACTCTCTTTTAGTTTAAAACCATTACCCCTTGTCTTATCACAACAAGCCATGTTAAAGTTTGTCCCCGTCTTTCTTATAAGCCCCCTTTAAGTACTGGAAGGCCACAACAAGGTCTCCCCAGACCCTTCTCATCTCCAGGCTGAACAGCCCCAAATCTCTCAGCCTTTCCTCACAGGAGAGATGTTCCAGCCCTTGGATCATTTTTGTGGCCTCTTCTGGCCCTGCTCCAACAGGTCCTTGTCTTTCCCGTGCTGAGGGCTCCAGAGCTGGACACAGGACTCCCGGTGAGGTCTCACCAGAGCAGAGTAAAGGGGCAGAATCCCCTCCCTTGACTTGCTGGCCATGCTGCTAGGGATGCAGCCCAGGGTATGGTTGGCTTTCTGGGCTGCGACCGTACATTGTGAGCTCACATCCAGCTTTTCATCCGTCAGTACCCCCAAGTCCTTCTCGCAGGGCTGCTCTCAATCCCTTCATCCCCCAGCCTGTATTGATACCAGACGTTGCCCCAACCCAGGTGCAGGACCCTGTACTTGGTCTTGTTGAACCTCGTGAGGTTCACATGGGTCTGCTTCTTGATCCTGTCCAGGTCCCTCTGGATGGCATCCCGTCCATTGGGCATGTCGACTGCACCGCTCAGCTTGGTGTCATCTGTGAAGTTGCTGAAGGTGCACTCAAACCCACTGTCTGTGTTACTGGTGAAGTTATTAAAGAGTGCTGGTCCCAATACGGAGCACTGAGGAACATCACTTGCCACCTATCTCCATCTAGACATTGAGCCATTGACCACTACCCTCTGGATACGACCATCCAACCAATTCCTCATCCACTCCTCAATTCATCAGTCCACTCCTCAAATCCATATTTCTTCAATTTAGAGAAGGGTGTTGTGGTTTAAAGTCCTTCTAGGGGTGAAGGACAAGAAGGACTGAAGAATACACTTTTTCCCCAAGGAAGCATGAAATTGCTGGTGGCATCCTTGACAAATCTACATTGGAAAAGTACTCTAAAAGGACCCCAGAGCTGACAAGGGCTGGTGGGAGAGCTGGTGTTGTGTGTTGCTCATTGCAGTGAACAAAACATGATGAAGGCTACTTTGCAGCGGGAAGGTTGCTTACAGCTGCGTCTGATGTGCCATGTGAGGGAGGGAGTAGTGTAGCAGTTGTTGCTGTAAGATGTTTTTGAGGTTATGGATGTTTGAATTGAATTGTGAGGCTCAGATGAGGTTTTCTCTAGCTGCTTTTGAGAAAACCGAACAATTAAACATTAACTTTTATGAAATACTTTGTACTCTCATGTTACACAGAAGCCATGTGCTTCTCAGCAGAAACGTAAACAGACAGAAATGCTACTCCTGCCACGCGCTGCAGCCCCTGTCCTGCTTTGAGCAGCGAGAATCAGGACCACAAAGGGAGGGACATAAAACCGACAGAGCGTGCACATGCTGTTTCTTCCTTGTCTGCCATGCAATCTGTTCCAGCTCGTTAAAGAAGGATAAACTGAAAAGCCAACAAACAAAATGATTTTTAGTTGCATATTGAATGTGTTTGGCTGCTTCTGTTTGATTTCAGACCTTTTAATTTCTACTTAGAAATATCTTCCCCCTGGCTGTTTAAAAGGGCTAATCTTGAAGACCTCAAAAATGTGAGCAGTGTCCTATACAGCTGCAAAATGCTGAGTGCCTTCCTCCTGCTCCTTTTCACCCTCTTTTAGTGACCCTTTTTTTTTTTTTTTACATCACTGAAGGCAGAAATCCCCGAAGGTGGTTGGGTACTTTGACAGAGTCAGGGACTCTGATCTGTACAGGCTTCAAAGCTGTGGTTTATCATTACAGAACTCAGGCTCCGGTGGTTTTGTGAAGTGTTGCTATTTTGATGAATTAGCAAGAATGAGAGGATAGGATCTGTCCTGCTGAAAAATGAACCCTCTTTCAGTGCTCGGCCTTGGAGCTCTCCTTTAGCCTGTACAGCAAACATCTTAGAAAACCACTTCAGCATAGACTCTCTTGGAGAGCCAGGAATAACCTCCTTCTGATGTAGGACTGATCTTCAGTGAAGTTGAGGGTGATACAAGGTGAAGGGAAGTCTGATTAATTGGGCTGTTCACAATTCTTTAAGATAAACTTTAATCTCTGACTCATCATAGTTACACATGGCAGTTTGGATGTTGGTTGAATGGCCTTTTTGGACAAGCAGATGGTCTTTGAAGTGGAAGAAATAAAAGTTATCTTAGCAGAGCATTCAGTAGAACAATGTATGGAGTAAACAGGAGGGGTTTTTAATCTGGGTGGCTCTGCAGCTGTTCTTACTGTGAAGAGTTCTGGCTATTCTTAATTATTTACCATAAAGCAGTTTGGATTTTTGTTAGTTTTGTGAGGGCATGTTTAGTCACAGTGTTTGCAAGGGTTGCTCCAGGTCAGAGTTACCTTCTATATTTACAGTAAGGTTTATGGAGGAATCATTTTCCTTCCAATATGTAGCCTTCCTCTTCTTAAGAATTCAGTGTGGTACTTATTAGATTAATTGATGTCTGTCTGAATTCATGACATCTGTCTCTGATATAGGTCAGTGAAGACAGTTTTTTTTGGACTACTACTTCAGAAAGAAGAGAGAAAAATTCAGAGCCTTATGGCTATATACAGCATTTTGTAAAACTATTGTTAAACCCCATTACTCAGTTGTGAGGTCACCTCTATGTACCATCTAAAGCAGTTTGTTCATTGACCGATAGTTTTTTCCTCTCGATGTCAGTTCAGTCAGGGGCGGGAAGTTATTAAAGTCCTTGCCATATGCAGAGTCTTCTTTTTCTTTGGTTAAGAGGAGTTAAGTTGTTATTCCTTCCCAGGCTGTCCAGATCTTCCAAAGAGAAATTTAAAGGGCAACCGTTATTACCCTTACCCATCCGAAGTTACCGAAGAAACTGAAAAGGGAGGGTGTTGTGAACTGTCACAGAATCACAGAATAGTAGGGGTTGGAAGGGACCTCTGTGGGTCATCTAGTCCAACCCCCCTGCCGAAGCAGGGTCACCTACAGCAGGCTGCACAGGACCTTGTCCAGGCGG
>Ga0065711_1003878_pt1 | contig 26550 bp, 12 predicted proteins | sample Hoacrofraction12_FD_59098 | JGI IMG/M metagenome (GOLD analysis project Ga0065711, IMG submission 59098) | Hoatzin crop microbial communities from Cojedes, Venezuela - Epithelial fraction 12 v2 (version 2) | ecosystem: Host-associated > Birds > Digestive system > Esophagus > Crop | place... | reverse complement strand
GGTCTTAAAAAAAAAAAAAAAAAAAATCCCCTGTGGAATTTTATCCTCATCTGGAATTCAGTAAGCTTCCTCTTAATTTTAGTCGTTGCTCTCTGGTAAAGGCTGCAGCTAATGAAACAGCTGCAGAAGTGGCTAAAAGGCATCTTGTGCGCTAGGAGATAATTGTGGTTTTTTCCAAGAGCTGGCCATCGGCAACCAGCACTACTAATAAAAAAATCTCCAGTTACAGCTGCTCATACAGAGAGGTCCTAAATAAGGTCCAGTAGTGCGCTGAGGCAGGAGGACTTTCAGAGCATCTGTGGCTTCTCTTAACTCAGTAGATGTTTTACAGCCAGCTAAAGATGTGTGCGTGCAGTGCTTCACTGGGGTAGGTGACAACAGTTTGTACTGGTGTTCACTGGGTTAAAACACAGCTTGTTACTTCACGAAGCTGGCCAGGCTGCAGACTGACCCGCGTCAGGAGAAACATGCTCTGCTGCCTTTCGTGATGATCTGATTCGATTGTGCTGGAGCTACTGCCCTGCTGTCATTTTCTGCTGGTTTTGGCTGGCCTGTTTGTTAAGCCAGGCGTCGTTTGCGCTGATTTGATAACAGGTTTCAATCACCGATAATAAAACTTCTGCAACAACTGACCTTGGATCCATATCTCCTGCACGGTATTGGCTCTAAGTAGAAAATTGGGACTGACGCTTTCCTTTTTCCATGTTTTCTGTCTGGTTTAACAGCCAATGAAAAAATCACAATGGAAGTGGCTTAATATTTTTAAATTAAAAAGGGGGAAAAGTTGATTTTGTTTCACTGTTTCCTTCTTGGTTTGATGGATCCTGCTACAGGCAGAAGTGAAATGAAGCATCTTTTTTATTTTTCTTTTAAGTAAATAGAGGGTATTGTAAAACTTAGGACCTGTCAGAATTCATGTTTTAAGTATTTTAATTGATCATTTCTGGTTATTGGAAAAAGTCAGGTTGATCTAGGCCTTACAGCAGGGCTTTCTAAAAATAAAGACTAATGTAAGAACCCAGAATTGAGAGAAATTTCTTCATATTCACAGAGAAATATTAAACTCTTACATTTTTGAGGAGTTAATTAAAATGAGAGTATATTTTGCCTAGTGTTGAACTCCGTAGTGTTTAAACAAACACTGAAGCGCTGTACTAATGCATAAACCTGAGAAAATGTGAAATGGAATTGTCTGGACTCAAAGAAATGCTGAAAAGTAAACACCTGGCGTTAAACACAGCAAGTACAATATGCATCAAAAATATCTTCTTGTTTTTATTAAATGGGAAAATCTTTGCAGGCATAAATGTCTGCTAGTTGCCTTTTGTGAGTGACTAGTGCTTTTGAGGGGAAAAATTTCAGTGGCAAACGATTGCTTTAAAATACTTCCTTTAGTTTATCAGCATGTTTTTTGGCTCCTGGCAGTGCTTCATCAGTATGGCATGTCTGGTGGCCTGGGGGAAAGTCTCGGTGTCAGGATACTTCTACAGAAGCTCTAACATGGTGCTGCACAGACCGGACACTGGAAGGTCTCCTTAGTCAAAACCCGTGCCAGCATGGAAGACGAGTGCAGACACTCATACAGTGCCAGCAGGATGCTGTCGGACAGCCTTACATATCGCGACAGAGCTGGAATGTTCCGGGAGTCCCACTTTACAGATGAAGCACAGAAGGATAAAGTGCAAAGATTTTTTTTTTTTTAAGTACCTGAGTGTTTTAAAAGTGTAGGTATGAATGTACTTGTGTACAAGTAAATGAACCTCCTGTTGCTAGAAAAATATCTCCTGCCGTGACCGGTCGCCGGGTCAGAAAACAGGCAAATGTTCTTCTTGACAAACCAGAGCCAGGGCATGCTCCGGTGGAAATAGTCTTGGTGAGAAGCTCAATGTTCATGAAGCACCAGATGCAACCGAGCCTCGGGCAGCTGCGCTCTGCCTTAGTGGTTTTCTACAAGGCAGTCTTTGGGTCAACAGCTGTGCAACCCTTAAACTTCGACCCAGCAGCTAGTCCGTGTTCAATGTTTTGGCCGGTACTGCCAGCCTGATGCCATGCCCCTGTGGAGGAGCAGCTGATTCTTGCTGCTGGGTTCAGATAGCTCATGAGATGACTTTCCTTCCTCTAAAAGCTCTTTTCAGAGGTGATGAGGTTAGCTGGCACTAGTATAACTATTTCTGCTACAGAACGCCTGTGTATCGGATGTCTTCAAAACAGACTTCCAAATCTCAAATACATTTCCACTGGCTTATGTGGGGATCAACTTTTGCTTTTGTCAGTGATAACAGACCAATATAATTCTGTATCTTTTCAGTCTCAACTCAGCTGTACCCATAACTGACTTCTTAACAAGGGGCATGCTCATTAGCAAAGTTCATTACTTTGTAACATAGACAACTTAGATTTTAAGGTAAATACTTTGTGTGATCGCTACCGATTTCAATGTTTTAAGACATGGGGGAAGGTAGTTCTTCAGTCTTCCATCTCTTGCTGTCCCCTTAAGGAAGCCTGAGGTTTGTTGAACCCACAAGTCTGCCTGACCAAGAGAGTATCTTGTCTTCATTCAAGCCACCTATTGCGCATGGCCCACGCTGCTTTCTCAAACCTGGGTCAGTCCTTTCCACTCGCTTTTAGGAAATGCTGCCTCTGTGGCTGTTGCACTGATACAAGTCTCAAGGTATGTATTCTTTGTGATAGATCTCAGTGTTTCTTGTGTTTCCACTTGACATCCCCTCCCTTTCCACCCCAATAGTGTCTCTGTTTCTTAAATCTGTTCTGCTTGCAGATGCTTGTTCTAGCTTTCCTTTCCCATAGACTGTGTAGCAATGAACAGTAATCACATAGCTTCTGTAAAAGGAATTTATTTATCCGTCTCTTTCCTAGTGGTTGATCGATGCTCTGCTGGCACCTTTGTGGGTACAAGTGCCAAAAAAACTGGAGGAACCTGAAGCTGCTGTCTCCAGAGTTGAGTGCAGATTGTAGAATAGTTAGTATTGCTGCTGTTCTGGGGATGACAGGAGATAGGCTTCACAGGTATGTCAAGGTGCCACACTTCTTTAGGCCTATATTAGCCCTCTTTATTTAGTAAAGACACAAAATAATTTCTGGAGAGTTTCTCAATTAAAAATAAAGAAACAGAAAAAAACCCCAACAAAACAAACTCTTCAGTGCCTCACTTTTATTAAAATTAGTAAATGGAAATAGAAGAATATTAAGCAGACACTTACCGAGTAAATACTATGCACAAGGTACTTCTGAGGTCCCTTCTTCAATTAGTAGTTTTCAGTAACTTTGGTGACAATTACTGCAACACTGCAGAGAGAACAGATCCTCCAAGCTCAGATGCAGTGATGCTTCTCTCTTGTTTTTCAGCTTAGTTCTCCAAGTACTTATCACACTCCCCAGCCTTTTATCCCTTAAATAGGTGTCTTGAGGCGTGAAGTGCAGGAGTATGCACAAAATACTTCACATGGAGCTTGCTCAGTAATCAAAATGTTTTTATCTAGCCATTTTCAATCTACACAAACACCAAGAGCATGTATCTTGCTTTTCCGTGAAGAGGCATACAAGAAAACAGCTTAGATTCTCAAAGAGATTGTGCAAAGTAATCCTTCAGCCAGCAGAGGACTGTAGAACCACATATCACGCAGTTATTGATGCAAAAATGTTCAATCACAAAGAGAGAGGGGAAAATCCATGTAGCAAACGATCTAGTTGAGACAGTCTCTTAAACATGGTAAAATACTGAAAAGGGAGGGCTCTGTTCTTTGTTTGTTTCTCAGTAAAGAATTTAATTTGCCCCCGGTTCCCTTTGTCAATGAAGATCTATGGGAATTTTGTTTACATTTTGAAGCACATTGCCGGGAAGAGTACTTCATATGGCAACCATACTGAACCTTTTGGGGGAAAGACAACACTACAGAAATGGTGGTGCATTCCCTAAAGGAAAACATACTTCATTTGTAATGAACATTATGTCTGCAGAAACTAATGGCACAACCTCCTATTCAGTTTATGTAAAATAAAACAGGCCCATATGCTGCTGCTTTTAGAGTTTGGGTGTTTAAATTAAATGTTGTTTAATGAATATTCAAGCCCATTTGCTCAAAAGTTGTGCTCAGCATAGCGTCTTTTTCCTCTGTCTTCCATCTTACCTAGAGTATTAAGCCATTACAAGAGGGTGCTAAAGCTGAGGCATCTGTTTCCAACTAAAACTTGGATATTAAAATGCTAGAGCAGATGAGAGGGTAAATAAAGACATACAGTAAGAGGATCATGTTATTTTTTTTTGTTTTGTAATTAAGACTGGGAAAGGTTTGATATGCATGACACCCTTTAAGAAACGGGAACATTCTCCACGCTGTTACAGCAGCTGCAGTTTGGGTACGTTGTAGTGGCATGCTCACTCTGCTCCTCATTTCCTACAGGAGTTAATTCAGTTTTTTCAGTACATGTGGGCCAGATGCCTCGGCAGCCTGCTTTCTGGAGATGTTCGCATCCATCTGGGGCTATAGGCAGCTTCTGGATCTTCGTGCCTGGGTGTGGGCAGGTTGACACAAGGCACTCTGTAAAAGCTGGACTTCATATGTTGCAGGTAACAAGGTTTTACCTTTCATCATCTGTCCCCAGCTGAAAGTCAAGTAGAAATATTAGTGGGCTGAAAGAAATGCTCTGGAAGCCAGATCTGTCCTATTGACTGCCCTATTGAATTGTCTAGACCGTTCAGACTTGAAATACGTCGGGCATTCGTCATCAAATGTTGGTAACTGCACTGCGAGAGGTTGCTTTGAGTCAGGAAGAAACCCACAGCTACAAATAGGTGGTTGAATTCAGTCTCGTTGTGCATCTACTTGCATCTATTAAATCGAGTTTTCAATTCATGAAGGCACTCCTGCATATGTTTAAATCTGTATCTTTTCAGGAAAATCTCTCAACAAGACAAAAGCTGAAATATATTCTTAAATGTTTTCATGAACTTCATCTCTCAGCCCGGGAATCGACAGCACTATCCTATTTTTTCTAATGGCATGGAAAAAAATCTCATTAGAAGACAGCTGGAATGTAAACACAAATCACAATAATTGGCTTTTACGTATTTTCATGAGGGTTCTTCAGATGCTTGTTTTAACTGCACAAGTGCAATATTGTAGATATACAGTGAAGCCCTCTTCAGAGAATAATTGATACATGGATAAAACATTTAAAAACATTCTCTAATGCTGCAAACCTAAATAAAAGCTAAGAATATTATGAGAGCAAAACAAATATTCAAGCCCTCAAATTCTTTAAAATTCTGTTATTTGCTAGAGCTTCTTCAGCCTGACTAAATCCGCCGTCTCTGCTGAGCTGGGCGGTTAAGCATTAGTGCAAGAACAGAGCAAGAAATTGCCTGCCCAATGAGGTATCACCTCAAGATAGTTAACCTGCTCCGGGCATGTCTGTAGACATAACGATTCCGCATTTATCTCTTTTTAGAACATTTGTTAGGTATTTCCAATTAGAAAAAGAAATCTCTACATAGAGAAAAAAAAATTAATGAAGTTAACAATACCATCGCTTGTCTGCAATGTGAACTTCTGGGATGAACCACACTTTAATTTCTTCTTGTAATTCAGCAGGAAATTACACCGTTCTGGCTGCTGTACAATAAGCAGGGAGAGACAGCCCTACCCTGAAATACTGATTTTATTTTGCATCTCAATTCTGATCTCCTAAAACCTGCAATACAGAGGAAAAATGTTTTTCTTTTAAAAACTTGGTATGATTAAGAAATGTTTAGTGGGATTTTTATTTTATTTTTAAAATAAAATGTTAAGTTTATTTCTTATGCAATCCTCTGTGTGTATTCAGTGAGTATATCTACTCACCGTAGTGAAACAATTCTTTCTGATTTTAGCATTTATTATTTCTATGGAGCCAACCCAGACAGCAAAGGGAAATGAACTGTCCCTTGCTGTTTGTCATCAGCCGAACCGTTCAGTGGTTGCCATCAGCTACAGTTTTCTAAACCCTCCACGTGCAGAGGGGTAACAGAGAAAACCCTGACATGTTTGGGTGATCTTGGAGTCAAACTTTGCTGCAAGTGCATATATGTGTGTGTGCTGAATTTGCAGATAATCTGCTGCTTTTAGCTATTGGATAAACACAGTATGAGCAATTTTGTGTCATGTCCATAGGATGACTGAAATATTTTTAGGTTTGAACTAGAGGCTTGAAACCATTTGAGTTGCGATTTGTGATTCAAGCTTGAAATAGGGTTGAAATCACTATCAAACGGCTTCCCAAGGTGGCAGTGCCCGTTTGACTGCAAGTTTTTAGTGCCCTCTGCCAGACAGCATCCTGGCCAGCTCCGCATTCAGAATTGAGCCCACAATTCCCATTTTGTTCCCCTATGTTCCTTCTTTTGAAGGACTCCCACCCTTCACCAGTGACAATCTGTTTAAATTGCGGAGAGCAAACTATTCTCCAAACACCAGGAAAATAAAAAAGACTATATTTTTTTTTTCCCTACCATGCTTTAAAAACACACTAGCTCTTTCTTCCTCACCTTTCTTCTTGTCAGCTATAACAAACACAAACTGTCCCTAAGGAGAAAACAAACACTTGCTGCGGTATGCAAACATGCTCTGAATTCATGACATCAGTGCTAACGCGGCTTGTTTCAGCACAAATTTAAAACCCATTCTCCTGCACCTTATGTCAAGCCTTCCTGGCTATCTATCCAGCTTCTTCCAGGTTTGTCATATTAATCTGGCAGCCACCCTTTTGAATGCTAAAATGTGTTATCCCCCCTTTCTACAGTAGCATGCACATTAAAACATTGAAATATTTTTGCATCCTCCTTAATGCTACATAAGAAAGATGAAAGAGGCCGTGGAGAACAATTGTACGCCATGGATCTAGCCCTCAGGATAGGAATGATACCGATGACAACCTGTCGAAATGCTGAACTTCTGGTGGTGTTTGGATGAAAGAGAGAATGCAAATGAGGGATAAAGAGAAAATAAAAGCTTCGGGATGGGCAAGGGGGATTTTCCAGCAACAGAACAGCAAACGTTGTCAGAGCATTTGTGATTACAAGTCATACAGTCCTCCACTGTTGGGAGCCAGCAATGTCTCTACATCATTTACACTCCTTCCCAAAGACATTATAATGCTTGAAAGAAAACAGATTTAGAGAGATTCCACCAGCTACAGAAGGAACAGTTGCTTTATTAAAGTCTTAGAATAAGACTCCTGGACTCTGCTTGCACACTACCTGCCAGGAACAGTCTGAGTGTAGACTGAAAGTTAATGCATTTCCATGACATTTGGGGCTTGCATATACGGCAAATTCACATTATTAACAAAACTGATAAATTGGTTAACGGGCATAACCCCTTCCTGTAGACGTTCTTACCTGGTTTCAGTTAATCTTCAAACAAGTTATCTTAGCTTGGCTAGACAGTTACATCTGTGCTGGTTTCTGTTCTAACTGAGACCTTTAGACAGTATCTAAGTACTGACGTTAGCAGTAAGGCTGCAGTTGACTGTTTTGGGGGAATAAGAGATATAATAATGCCTAAGCTTGTGGGATGTATCTGTAGACAAAGAACTAATATGCTGTAAAACCTATACTTTTTCTAGAAGACATCCAGTAATTATGCTATACATGAAGAAACCCTTTCCCAGAGCTCACATGGGTGTTTTTAGGGAGGGAAGAATTCTGTTTTCCACCTAGCTTTTAGGCATACATGATGCAAATATAATCAAAAAAGGGTAAGCAGCACTAGGTAGAATCACTACAAAGAGGAAAGCTGATTCTCTCCAGTCCTGTATTTTTCTGCACTATCCCTCCCCCTCACTTCCCTCCATTGCCTTGCAGGTAGGACATTAAAAGAAGTTGTATACGAGGAACCGAGAGTAATCGAAGCACAGCAGTCTTTCTTGATTTATTACTTCATTCATTAATCCATATATAAAATGCAATTTAGGACAAGGCTCAGAAATCCTCACTTTGACATGTTCTCACATATTTGATAAATGATTCCACTGGAAGAGGCTTGAAGGGCATCTGCAGTAAATTCTACCGAGATCTATTTCTCAAAACATTTTTACACTTTCATATCAAATTAGAGGATATCTCATAGATAAGGGTAAGTGATGGGATTTCTGTCACTTGGGTGCACGTCTCATAACTCACAAGAGTGCAGGAGTACAAGCACCCAGCACCATAAGAAAGCCACAGCTTTAGGACTGTCCCCTGAAAATAATTCTCAGAATTGTTTCCTTTCAGCCCAAAGCTGTTAATAGTCATTGAGATGTTTGAAGACATTGGTATAAATACTGTTTTCTCTAACTATCCAAAGGAAGAAGCACTGTGATAAATGGATTCCATTTGAGTTATTCCAGGCAGAATGTGGATTCTTGATATTAATTTGGGGGAGCTGAATGAAAAATTAATCTGGCAGTCACACAGTCTCCACATACAGGACCGGGATACCGGCAAGCCTGTAAATTTGGAAACTACATTCCTTTGATTAGGCTGGAGAGGAGTGGTGGAACAAAGAGTTTCAGTTTTGGAGAACCTTCCTCTCTCTCTCCAAACTGGCTCCAGAATATATATCCATCACTGCAGTATCCTTAGGCTTTCCTTTCCCCTTCCACTCTGTTTTTGATACTCTTCTTTACACTTTCTCATTTCTACACATAATATTCCCTTCTCCTAAGTTCTTTCATTCTTCCCTAAGGCTTTTGTCAAGCTATCCATCCTGTTCAGGGCATGTGGGAAGTAGTGAAGAAAAGGAATGTCACTCGCAGGAATCTGTGGAAGTGATTAAGTGGGAAGGTGATTGCTTCTCATATGACCGCATAGGAAAAGTACCTGTACCCAGTGGAGGTAGCTATAGTCATCTTCCACCTTGCTTTATCAAACAAGGACGTGATGTGGGAAAACGTGCTTACGGACCTTACTTTTTCTGACACCTTGCTATGATTTGTGTGCTCGTTGTATGGGAATATGCACATACACGTAGAGTCGTCTACAAGTGCACGCCTGCGTTCCTGCTTTGCCTGTTTGAATGGCAAACGGGTCAGACAATTCCCAAGCTCCCATCGATACATCAGAAAAAAGGGATGTGAAGTGGACATTCCCCTCCTGTTCTCTTCTGTGCTCTGCTAAACTACTACAAATTAGAGAACAGGATCAGTTTAGTGAACAAGACTGTACTCAGAAACCATTCATGTGCAGCTCCGGTAGAGACCTACTGTCAGCAACGGGACTTTGTGACGGGGTGAATGAAGCTTTAGTACTTTATTTTTCAGAGAAAAAAAGAATTCCAAATTAGCAAGATTTGGTCGTGAACAAACAACTTAAGCTCAGAGCTAATGAGATGAATTGATATCTATTTAAAATCTCAACTTTAAAAAACAGAATTACATTGCTCTTCTAGGTATGTAAGACCTAGATGCTCATTTCCCTCTAGTCTTTAGATTATATTTTGTTGAGAAAGCAGCAAATAGGTTAGACTCTGAATTCCAGTGACTGCTGTTTTCTGTCATTCTTGCCAACCCTTTAATTCAAGCACCTTTTGTCCATTTCTCCAAAAATTTAGTACAAAATGTCTTCCTGATGACAAGACATGAATTCAGGGATGCTGCTTTCTATTAGAAACTCAGCTGCAACATTACCTCTACATCTGCAGTGAACGTAGCATGCCGCAGATCTCCATCATGTATTCAAATTCTCTGTGGATATATAGATTATTGCTGCTGTGCAAAGGAAATCTTTCTTTCCTTGAGTAATATCCTCTAGCCTTATTCATCCTGAAAGTATTTATCAGAAAGTCATTACAGCTGTTTTGTTTGCATATAGCTTTCATTCCTCGTATTTTAATGTCTGGACAGCATTAGCTCAGTTAGTCTAATGAACGAGTAAGTCTTCTAATATTTACTGTCTAATTAGTTTATTGGCTTAGATGTAATGTGCTAGGTCTAACAGTGCAACGTGTCTAGCCAAGGCTGCCCTGAAGAACTTTGTGGTCGATTTCTTTGATATTTTGGCGCAGCACTTTTTGGAAGAGAAAGAATGGGCTAATTTCTGTATATGTTTTCCTAAAGATTGTCAAAGCGATAAAGCGTCCTAAAAAAAGTGACACTCTTGCCCTCTTAGCAATCTGAGTGGATTAGATAGCACCTGAGAGAGAAACTAAACAAGGGCCACCTCTTGATTTCCAGCTGACACATAGCATGCAGCAACAGAAATGGAGGACAAAGCAGCAGAATACATACCAACGATCATACTATTCTCTCTCCAAAGGGAATAAAAGAACAAATGCAGAACAGTTGCTAGTTGTATTACTTATTAAGCTATTTGAAAGTGCCAAGAAGAGCTCATATCAAAACATGTAGCTACACTATAAATGGAAACAATTCGAACAAACACTGTTATATATCACTAAAGGAGCTCAGACTGTTTCTTAGAAAGCAGAACAAGTTCAATAATACCTTTTTTCCCCTCTGCATTTATTTTATGAAAAAAAAGATAGCTTATCAAAAGACTCATTCCAGCAGGTGGAACAGCCTGGCAGGTTAATCAGCATTAGTCCTAACATGCAGGGTTGTATCTAAACCCAGCTGTGGGTACTGATGCTGTAACAGGCCCAGCTGGTGCTCGTTCTCTCTGCAGCAGAGTCAGCAGGTCTGTGGTGTAAAACAGCAGCTCTTTATACTGCTAGTCTTGGGACTTGGACTTTTTACACTCAGGGTTGCTCAGAATCTGAAAGTCCAGAGAAAGCAGGATCAGGAGCAGATGGCTGAATGTTCACAGGCTCATTCATTCTGGATAAGGAGGTGGAAGAGTGACTGCTTGATTGAGATGTGTCTGAATGCTCTGGGGATCATCAGCTTAACCTGAAACTCAAGGGGAACAGCCCTAAGAAGTCTTTAACCGGGATAAAGGTAGGAAAACTCTGGGATCTCTGTTTAAGACTGCTGGAGCTTTGCTACTTCTGTTCAGCAATTGGCAATGTTTAAAAGAAAAAGCAAAATGTTAAGTGTGTGAGTGTAATAGTGTCTAACTGTCTTCTTAAATTTAAAAAGCCCAGTTTGACCTGCCTCTGAACTTGAAGTTGTCCTTTGCTGTGTCAAAAACAAACAAAAGAGAATACAGCAAAGTAAAAAGAGCATGTGGTTGAGTGGGTAAAGAAAATACATTAGGAAGAAATATCTAGAAATAAGGTCTTTTTTTTTGTAATTACTTTTGCTTGTTAGCCCTTTAGGTTTTGACTCAAAAGGTGGCTTTATTAAAAGGTGTTCTCTAGTTCAATCAATATTTCTAGCTAGCCGAGAAACTAAATTGGACCATGCAAGCTAAAGCTCTTCCTCTTTACTCGGTCTCTGTTTTTTCTGTATGGTATATCCCGCAGTTTGGAGGCCGTATAGCTTTGTTTAAGTTCTGCTTTAACCTGGAGACACCATGCACAGCCGTAGGGCATAAAATAAGGCCATGGAGGGCTGTACAGCTGGGTGCATCTGTGACTGTAAAGTTACTCGTTGCACCCTGCTTTGGGTGGTATTTCTCAGTGTTACAAGGGGCGTTGTGAATTCCAAGGCATTCCCAAGGTTTGCTACAAGATACCTGTACTTCTGGTTGTGAGGGGTTTGCCTCAGAGGAGACTTGTTCTGCCTTCTAGTCCCAGTTTACTCATATGACAACAGATATCAAAGGCTTCTGAAGATGGACATTGGATTATCTCTTTAATGTAATATTGTTGTCATAGGGGATAAAGTTATGGTTAGGAGCTATAATGAATACAAGAATCTGCTTACAGAGCTTGGAAGTGTGGTCTGAAAGGCAATCTGAGCATGGGAGGCACCAGATATTTTCCTCTTGAAATACTTGCTGGGGCAGTTCAGTGATTCACCCCTAAGATGAAGAGGATGCAATGGGTTATTTTAGCCTTAAGGCATTTTTTTTCTGTATAGCAGCACCACTGCTAATGATGCTGAATGAACATCCCCAAATAACTAACTACTGGAAGCTGAAGCAATTTGTGAAGCATCTTAGAAATGTTTGTGGAAGCCTTGGGTAGATGTGGAAATAAATATGAAAAAAGCAGCCTCTCGCTGTTTCATATATTATTTACATTCATAGTATATGAAATTGATTATTGTGGTGTCAGAATTACTTTAGTGTGCCACATGCATTAACTGAAAAAATGCATAACTGCCATGCAAGCATGGTAGGTGGTCCTTGGGTAGCAATTTTGCTTCCTGGCTTTCAGGAAGCTATTTATATTTGGGCAGGAGAAAGGAGATAGACTTGGCCTTTCATATTACCAGGTTCGAGAAGTCTTGACATGAATTATTTTGGAGCAAGTCAGTTCTCTGATTCTCTACCTTGCTAACTGCTGCTGTATTTCCCAAAGATGAATAATATGTAGCACATGCACCTGCTGTCATGGGCAGTAGTAGAATGCTTATTGTTACTGACCCTCAAATAATCAGCGCTGTGTTTCAGGATTAACAAACTGTATTACGGTAAATGGTTAAAAAAGAAAAAAAAAAAAAGACTTTATAGACTGTCCTTGTAGCATTTCGGGGAGCCAGTTCTAGCCTGATTCACTGTTGGAAGATTCAACCTGTGAACTGAATCTTTGTGAACAATTACATATCAGAGGGAAAGTTTTGTCCGCATGGCAGAAATTTTCTGAAGGTATGTGATTTCCTAAAGATGCCAGTTTATATCGTTAAGCACTTCTAATACCTTTGAAAGTCTGAGGCTATATTTCATTGTTGTAGAAACATCCACTTATATGGTATAGTAGGGTGTCAGCATATCGGAAAGCTGTTCTGATTGCTGTACTGGTAGTATTGATTGCCTGTGATCAATAATGGTACAATCAAAACTAGCGTAAGCACTGCTTACCCTTCAGCTTTGCATCTGGCTTTTTGCAAAAAGGGAATATTTCACTTTCTGAAGCTGCCTTTCATCCTCAGTGGAGTTATATGTAAGCTATGATGATGCATCTCTAAAACAAGTTTGAATCCTGCTTTGCCAACATTTATATATATATTTGTAAATTGGCCCCAACATATATTGTTACCTCACCTCTGAGCTCTGAGTGTTGGTGGGGTTATTTCTGATTCCGTCTACTTCATCAATATACATTCACATAAAATCATGTGGCAGTTTAGAGCCAATTAAAATTTATAAGCCACAAGTAGTGAGTGAAATTCTGAGGATTAATTTACTCACTGGAGTATTAATCTGTGTAATGTAGTAGGTTACCCTTCAGTAAACTTGGCTATATGGAGATAGGGAGATACATTTCCTTGCATGTTTTACTGTAAATGCAGTAATTAGTCCCACTGGGCTGTTGAGCTTGAATGGTTACAGCCAGCAGTACCACCACAGCCTTGGTGTGAACCCTGGGAAAAAGAACCGAATCAGCAACATGAAATCCAGTCGTGTTTATCTGACAGGATCTGTCTTGATTCTCATTTCCTGCTCAGAGTTTGAGATCAGGAAAGAAAATGCAAAATAAATAAGACTAATCAAAATTGAAAATAAAAAGACAACCTTTGCTGTGACTATCAGAAAATAGAACCTATTCCCTCTACTTCCCCCAGACCTCACCAGAAGTGGTTGAGAAGGGCCTGGAAAGGAAGGCAGTGATCATAAATTACTTAATGCATTTGGCAGAAGGCTCTTCCTCCTTAAGGCTTGTGAGTCAGGATCTTTTTACACTTGGAAAACCTAATTGATCAAGCCTAGTAAATCTGACTTTTGTTAATGGGTTTTTAACTATCATTTATTCAGCTAATGATCTCACTGATAGGGAGCGGGGACCGGAGGAGATTGTGGCTCATGAAGGGCCACAGGAAAAGCTGGTGCCTGATCCTATGTTTTAATTTAGATTCTTTACTCGCTGCTTCAAGATGTGCTTCCTTTCACCATCTTCTGCCTTCCTCCTAAGTTATTAACTGTGAGCTTGCTATGGTAAGCACAGTAGAATGCACATGTGTTTAAAAATAAAATTAAGTAAACAAAGCTGGAGGAAAAAACAGGTGTCCAGGGAGACTGGAAAATAAATTATTTTCAGGATTTTCTCTGGAAAAACCCAGTCAGGACAAGCAAATGAATAAATAAATAGGCTGTAGAAAACTGTATCTTGGGAGCACTGAAGTTTCTGGATGAAGAGCTGCAGTAAGAATTCATCTCCTAAAAGAGGCTAAGCCAGATATTCAGCCCTGGTTTTCCACTGCTGTCGCTGGCTGTTGGAAAGCCAGCATCCCTGTTGTTATCTCACGTTATTGGATTTATCTATCATATTCCCTCTGACAAGGATGACACTGAAAGGCCAAAACCTGCTGAATTGCCTTTATCTGGATGACATGTGAATTATCCCCATCCAACCTCCTAGTTCTAATTCTTGTGTTTGTCAGTCGATGTGGAGCAGAAATACATGTGTGAAAAAGGTAAAATGGCTTTCTACAGGTAATTCCCTGCCAGCTGGGAGCAGAACCCAAGCTCCTCTCCTCGGCGAGCCCTGTGCTGTCTCCCAGGCTGTGCATCCTTCCAAACACATCTTCTCAGCTCCCCTCAGGACCAGCCAGGTCCTCAGGAAACTGTTCATCCCGTGGATAACTTGAATCACAAAGTGGGTTGTGACCTTCCAGGCTGCTGTGTGGCAGTGGAAAGCAGGCAGAAATCACGGTGTGGCTCCCGGGCTCGCTGGCTGCCCGTGAAGAAGCCACGTCACCTACACATTGCAAGAAACAGGGCAAGAACGGGCTGTTTCTCACCTCTTTACAGGACCAACACTGGAATGGAGCCCAGAATAAAGGTGTAGGATTGAAATGTTTTGTTTGAACTGGAAATCATGCCAGTGTGCACTTGTGTATGTAATTAAGCTAAAAGACCCTCATTAAGGCTGTCAGACTCTAAAAACTTTTCAATATTACAGAAATAGGGTCATAAGTAACACAGGTGTTTTTCTGGGAGGGATGGGGGGGAGGAGGAGCCAAAACCAGCTTGAAAACTTCTACCAAAGAATCTGCTGCTAGGAGTAGAAACTACCCTTCAGATTTCATATATCTGACAGAAAGAGTAACTTCTGTCTCAATCAAATTCAAATGTGTACTACCTGGTTTTAAATGGTACTTTACTTCCTATACAGGCAGGTACTCTGAAGAAAACAAAACAAAAAACTATGTGATACATTTTAAACTCATTCATGGGGGAATGCTACCTTGTTTTGTACTGTATTATTTCTAAATTGCCAACACTAGTTCTTCCTTCCACCTTCTCTCTCTCCAGTTATTGAAGCTTGCATACATTCTATTTTTGTGTGCACTGTTTCCTAATTATCTTCTATGAGATATTACTACTATCTCCCTGCAGAGAATGACAGAAGTTTGTAGAGATGCATAAAAAGCATTTAGAAAACTCTCTAATGGGTATGTGAACGTGGGGGAAAACAGTGATTATCTTTTTGTTCTAGCTTTTTAGATGTCTGCCTCTATTCATATAGTGGCATTCAGGAGAAAGATTTGATTAGTATAATGTTGTTCTGTGGTATTTTTTTCTAGGGGGGAGTCTGGTTAGAGTTACCTTTCTTAAAGGTCCCAGACATAAACACTAAGGGTTGTCTTTTGTTCTTGCAATTCCCAACAATTTCTTTGTTGTTATTTTTTTTGTTACTCAAACTCAGTCACTTTTATAGGTGTTTTTTTATACTCAGTATCCAAAAAGGATCCTCACCTGTTTGAAATAAAAATGGGATGAAATTGCAAGTATCCAAGTGTAATTGTGCATAATGTGGACTTCATAATATAATTTACTCTTGCAATTACTATAGTCACTTTGTATTTGAATGAATCGTATTTTTTCTCCATGACCAGAACTGAAATATTCCCTTGCCAAGGATTTTCCCAAGACTTGACTCCATACGAACAGAACTGGAAAATAAACTGCCATGAAATGAAGATTCTTGCACTGCTAACTTTGGGCCTGAAGGACTGGTTGGATTCTCTATCAGGGAAATAACTTGCTTTTCACTGAACTTAGACTTGTGAGGCTTTCCCTCAGGTGTAGCAAGGCCAGCGCTTGGGTAAGGGAGTGTGGTGGGGCAGGCAGTGTCCGCCAGCAGCACCTGGACTGTGCTGGAGGGTGTAAGGCTGGGCCCGGTGTCGCTTTGGTCTGGCAGTTATGATAAGGGTGAATAAAACAACACAAAGCTTTTAACTGAATGGAAAGAACGCCACTGGCTTAACTGGGCTTTGGGTCAGCACTTCTGAGAGTGGATCCTAGTCTGTAACACACAAAAACTGAAACCTTGACCCTATTTGCCTAAATAATTAGTGGTGCAAACTGCTATATTGTGAGAAGCTCCTGTTATTGACTGTGAAATGCGTGCCACATGAGATGTGCTGCAGCCTGGTATGAGCAGCATCTAGAGAGATGCACGGACTCAGCTGGGAGGGCAGATTTAAAATTTCTTCAAAGCATTGGGAGGTTAAAGCAGTTTGTGATTTATTTCAAATCTGGATCTGTATCAAGAAGAGTGATAAGACTGCAGACAGATGGGGTGTTTTAAGCAGATCAGTTAGAATTGCAGGATTACTGAGGGTTTCTCCTTAGCATCATGCTGTGGTCCTTTTTGAGTTATAATGGCAAAATTACATGTTGAGTTATTTGGTCTTTTTTGCTCCTTAAGTGACCTGCACACATCTATATAAAACTGTTTGATTTAACTTCCTGTAATGTATTTGAACTACTCATTCTTCTAGATTAGCTTGGAGACCACTGTGAAGCAGCGCTCTTTCTCTTGCACCTCAACGCCACCGGTATTTGACTGTCTCTGCTACTGTACCATTTTGCATCCCAGGATGAGCCCTGCTATTTTATGGAGAAAGGATTGAGTTCATCGATGTACAGCTGTATCTTGCTGAATTTCTGCAGTGTTTCTGTCTTCTGCAGGTCTCTGGTTTGATCTTTCTCTCTGCCTGTTATAAGCTATAGCTGAAAAAGCTATTCTCTGCTGATTAAAATGCAGGGTGACCTGGCTGGCATTGCTCTTGGCAAACATTGCCCTAGTCACCAGGGTGGGGAATGTGTATGGAATACATGGAATACACATGGAATAATGAGCTTTAATCCTTGTTAATGATATATATGAAACATGCAGGCCAGCCAGTCCTGGGTGTCAGAAGACCCTGATTTACCAAGCCTTGCCACTTTGGTAAGAAGTGATCAAGATTGATCACTGCTTTTTGTCCACTGATGTTTACTTCCTATTTATTCTGTTCTTGACCTTTTGTTGCCGATGAGCTTTATGACATCTTAGCAGACCCTGGTGTGGTCTCTCGCATGTCAAAGAACTGGCTTGTCAGGCAGTATTTTTCTTTCTTTTTTTTTTTAAGGTCGTAATTATTGTTCGTGCACCAGCAGTAAGTCTGTGTTTAAATTTGTGTAAGAAGGCATTTGGCAGACATGTTTGCGTGACCATGTGCTGAGCAAGGTGACGCAGCCAGTGCCCATCATATGAGTAGTGTGCTGGCTTTACATGTGGAGAACCCTATGGAGATGGCAGCACTGCACTCCTGAGCTGCAGGGGCTTGATCTGTGCAAGTCCTTATCCCAGGCTGAAAAGCCCTGGATGGGTTGTGGAACAAAGGGCGTAAGTTAGAATTCCATAACCCTTTTTTTTAGTGTTGTGGGGGATTTTTGACAAGAGAGATGCTATAGATAATGTGGGGCCCCTTTACCTTGCCCCAGGCCCTGTCCCAGCTGGCTCCTGCCTGCCAGCCTCCCAGCTGCAGGCTGGTGTTTGCTGAAGCTGCAGCTGTGAGTTATTGTCACGATGCTTTTGCTGCTGTGTCTTCTGTCCTGGGAGGGAGAAGATGCTGCGTTAACCAGCTGTTAGGGCTCTTCTGCTGTCCCCGGTTCTGCCTCACTCAGCCACTGTGGGATGGCTGTGAGGGGTAGGGGGGAACCCCCAACAGCGCTGCCAGGCTCTGCGGGGCTCTGTTCCTGCGGCTTGGCTCTTGCACCCTCCTGTATAGGACACAAATGAAGAGCATCATACAGCCCTTTGCACTGTGGTAGCAAACGGCTTTTAGTGTTTCATGTCTACCAAAGTAATTTAAGTGTGTGCACATGGGAAAATGTATTTTGGAGTTTTCCAGGCAGTACCCATATCATTATCTTGATAAAAATGTCCAGTTGGCTCAGAAGAGATAAGAACGTTGGGTGAGAAGAATGTGTGTCTGCTGTGGAGAGCCCACAAACAGACTGGTGGTTTTCAGCAGCATTAAACATTATCAGTCTATATTTGCATGACTATGTACATATATAGCTAGCATCATTGCGGGTGTGAAGGCTGTAGAGTTTCACAGAAGGATGAACCTTGCGTTCTTCACATACTCTCCACAAACAGCAATCCATCTGGATAACGTACAAAACTTTGTCTTGTTCCTCGGTTACTGTATGGGACCCTCAAGGAGTCACACGTGCTACACACTCCTCGCATCTGAACTCTCAGTTGAGAAAAGGTCGCATAGATAATCTGGCCTTCAGCTCTTGTTGACTCCCTAAATGCTGAAAGTTTATGCCCTACTTGTTAAAATTGCTGTTCCCTGCGCATTGTCACTATTGGTGAAGCTCCGGTGCAGTTTGAGCTTGAAAAGTGAGATATGGCCTTTCCCGTGTGGCCTGTTGTATGTCCCAGTGCTGGTCATGATTTCTTTGCTAGATCCTTTGTGGGTAGAATCACAACCCTGTCTGCTTTTCAAGCTGTTTCTTTATTTTTAGGTTCCTGCTGTACTTGGGCCCCTTCCCCAGCAGCAGCAACACACTTTGCCCCTCTGACAGAGGCCTGAAATGTAAGACTGGTGATACTGGTTCAGAGCAGGCAACAGCTACATCTCTGCTTCCCCTTGCTACAGTGTCTGCTGGTGGCCTGGAACACTACCTTGCTCCAGCAAAATAACTGTATGCTCATGTATAGTTTATGGTAAATGCTTCACTTCTTTAGGAAAACATTTCAGTTGGGAAGGTTTATTTTTTTGCCTCAAGTTTTTTAAACCCTCTGTTGTAAGCAGAGATCAGCGGGCAACTTGCAATCCATTAGAAGAAAGAATTCTTATATTTGTTTTTCTTTACTATTGATACATTGCCAAATCCCAGAACCTTATTTGTCTGCCTGCTTAATTCACTTTTGTGAGCTGTGAGTGCAGTACCCTGTTCTGATGCTTAGGCTGTGGAGCATTTTACGTAAGGAAATTCATATGAATATTTGGGAGCATAAGGATTTGTCACATTTAGGGGGCAAGCGATCGTCCAGTACTTGTGTGTCTATATTAAAAAATGTATAAAATGTTAGAATTCTTGGATTTGTTACTATTCTGGCATTATTAAATAGGGAGCTAACGCATTCTTTGGAACAACCTTAAGGAGAATGTGGTTTAAAAGCTAATTGTTTAACTCCACATAATGTGATTCGTTAACATTAATATTTAATGGAGTCAAAAGATTAATGCCAGTGTTTATTTCTAAAAAAGGCAAAGATGCTGCAGGACAGCATTTAGCTTTGCTGTGCTTCAGGAAATATTACAGAGGAAAATATGCATGCTGCAATTGTACAAATATTCCTTTCCTTCCCCTTGCCCCTCCTGAAATATCTCCATTCTCTTGTTCCTTATTCCTAAAAATAAGCCATAGGGTACTAATGGGGACACTGATTAAATATTCTACTCTGTAATTTATGCAAAAGCGAATCCCAACAGGAATCAGGGACTCTGAAAATCTGTTGTGAAATAATTATCCTGAATGACATTGTAGAAATGGTCCATGAGGATGTTGTCAATAACACATTACACAAAATCTGTTTGAAATAAACCTTGAAAATTACATGATATTCATGGGAACCTGAAAGAATTATCAGAAAACAAATTTAATCATCTTGATGTTATGCATACCACTCAACCTCTTATTATCTGATCATCTAGGTTTTAGAATGCTATGGGGAATTGAATGACAATTAATACTAAGATAGAGCTGTAGGAGCTCATGTGGTGGCTGCAGGACTACCTGATTCTCTTAATATTTCCTCATCTCTCTTCATTTGCATTCATTTCTCGCTGCCACAGAGTCTTCAGTGACACCCACTGATGGTGACCTGGCTGTTTGTTGCTGCTGCCGTTCCCTTAACAAGGAGGCACATGTTAACAAAGGATGAGCCTGCTTGACAATGAAATCATTCTAATTCTTCCCACATACTGTAAAATGGTTATACCAATGACTACACATTTCTTCTTGTGATATCCAGGCTGCATTGTGACAACAGAAGCTAAACCACAAAATCAAGTGCAGCATAAACTGCACACTAAATTTATTGATGCTTCTTGTGGTAAAAGGCAGGACCGTGGAGAACTTCACTGTAAGTAAGTTCAGAAGAGGTGGGACCTAATTCTGCTTCACTGAAGTCAGTAGAAATTTTGCCACTGACTTACAAGAAGAAGCAGGATTGTAATTTCATTCACCTAAAACCCATGTTTTCAGGCCGTTGGTTACTAGATATCCACTGAGAAAGTCATATGCTGGAGGACTTGATGGCAGCTTCAGAACTTCCTTTTAGTAAATAGGAAAACAGTGCAGGCTTCATGTGTTTCTTATTTGAGGCTGTTGGTCACATATATGCTAACATCTTAGGACTTAGCCTTAGTGTCTGCTTTCACAGCTGTACGCATGCATTGCTTACAGGGATTTTCTGCTCTGTGAGTGTGTTTGGATGAAATCACATGATACTAGAACCGCGCAGTGACATCCCTGTCCAAGATAATGCTTCACTTCATTTGCTAGTTTTAAATATTCAAGGGAGAATGCTGCCAAGAAAAGCAGCATCCTTTCACAGAGAAGCCACAAGTTTCATTAAAAATTATTCCTTCAGGCTGGTTTCTGTCAAGGTGGCAGAAATACAGCCAGATGCATTTTTAAAAAAGATCCTCGATGAGGGGCTGGAAATCAGTTGATATACAGTAAGTTTACATCCTTGCCCATGCCTGCTGTCTCATCTTTAGGCAAGTCACAATAGAAATGACTTTTGCAAGTATAGATGATGGATATATATTGATTTCTGAAATAAAGGGCAAGTACTTTATTCCTGATATTAGCAAGATGTGTTCTACTAATTTTGGGGGGTCTTGTAACAATTTTTCGTTATGATGATCACCACGAAATCTACAGACTATCTTGTGTTTCGAAGCAGAGTGATAAAACCTTTTGAAAGAAGAGTTTTCTTGAAGGTAGGGTTGTGAAGGAGCTTAGAATGGAAAGAGAAATACCTTTTTCTGTAACATTTAGCTGTGCTGAAGCAGGATATTATATGTTGAATGGGGCACCTCTCCATATTACATTTTGGTGTATACCAGTCTGGATAAATATTGATTGCAACAGTATGTGCTTCACAAACTTTTACTTTTCATTCAGATCTTTTATCCAGTTCTATTTTCTCATTTTCAAAGTTCAATGGTTTTACCTTTGCATCACTTTAGCTAAGCCATGGAAATGAAAATTAACTAATCAAGCAGAGTATCTGTTTTTCTCTTATTATAAGAACACTAAAAAAATTAATGGCATTTTATTTATTAAAAAAGAAATTACTTCAGGCTGGAAATAAATGAAATTGTGAGGCAGAAGATAACTTTTATTACCAAGATAAAATGCTTTAACCCCCTCTCTCTGAGGGAAGATGAGAGGCCAAATGGCTGACATCAGGAGGAGACAGGATTTAGGTCTGCTACAGTAGTATCTAGTTAGTGATGTCTTTGCTTAACTGAGTCTGATTTATATTAACAGACAGTGTTTAGTGCACTATACTAAAGGTCTTGCTGATAAAACCTTCAAGCTGGTAAGTAGGGGTGGGGAGGGATGGGACTGCAAGAATTTAGGACTAGTCTAGTAATAAACTGTCATCAGAATAACTTGCTAGGTTTTAATGGACTATTTTGGATTCTGTTAATACGGGGAAGGGATAGTAAACAGATGTAGAATCAAAAATGCTGTAAGTCACCTAAGCTGGGAAAACACAGATTCGCAGAAGACCAAAATCCTGGTCTGTATTATGAGGCTTTTATTTTTCAGAAATCTGTACCTACATCAAGCAGCAAATTAGTGCTTGGTTGTTTTAATTACAAGCTATGGATGATATCCATGTGCAGGGGGTTAACTAAATTTCCCCGCAAAACCTAAGAGCTATAAACATGTTTGAGTTGTTGGAGGTACGCTCATAGTAAGAAGTTGCACGGAACTGGCCCGCAATCAATGCGTGAACTGCACTGTCAAAGGCTACACAAGAAGGAGATTCTCTAACAACCCGCTTTATTGGAGTGCTTTACTGAAACAATTGGTCGAAGCCCTTTCTATTGACTGGACATTTAATTACAGATCAGTACCTATACAGATAAGGACAAAGTCTTCCAAGTAATTTGTGTGATTTGGAATATCTTTATCTGGCTGAGCCTACCAAATATGCCTACCATAATAATGTGAAATAAGGTGCTCCTATCTTGCAACTATTCAGATTTTGTGATGTGCTGTTAAAATCTGAGCAGTTCCCCTGATTAGGAAATTACAAAATATAGACCTGTGAAGACAAATCTACAGGAAAAAAAGGCAAAACAGGCCCCTTCTGACTCCTTTTATCGAGTACTTTGTTAAAGCTTACTTAGAATCATTTGATCTTTTCTTAGCCTGTATCTTGCTTGATGAGCTTAATTGGGGGGCATACACTCACATTGATTCATGTATTGAAATCCTGCGGTTGCTTGCTGTTTACTTAGAAACCATGATATTCCCATATTCCTTTTGCATGCTTGGTAAGTTCGATTCACCTTTCATCTGCAGGTTTATGAAAAAAATGGTACTGGCCAAACGAGTGAGATGTCTTGCCTTGTGTTCCAGTCACTGGAATACTCCAGGCCGTACCTGACCTTATATAATAAATCTGTATCTCTTGCTCAAGTCAGCTTTATATTTTTTTCCCATTAGTATGAAGTATAAAGGATACGTCATTAATGACCTGCTTCTGCTCTCCCTCCCCTGCACTAATGGTTTTATCTACCCAAAGAATATTTGATGCGTAATGACTACAGGAAAACAGTACTATGCATTTGAAAAGGTTTCTGCACACAAACTGTAAGTCTCTTCCTGGGTTTTTGTAACATTGGTCATTACAGGTGTTTCCGTCAGCCGGGTAGCTGGTGTTTAATACTCTCTGTTACTTACTGTGTTGCTCCTTCATTTATATAATGCAAACAAACCTTTTAGTGTATGGTTGTTAGTCAAATAATTTTCTGAAATCAATAGAGTTCTAGTAGATGTACACTAGAGCATAATTTCATCCTTTTAAGTATGTACTTTCATACAAATGGGGTTTTATAACACTGTGTAATGTCAGATTTCTTTTGCTACTGTCAGAAGATTTTGTTCAACACAATGCAATACAAAGCAAGATGGGAATACATCTAGTTATGAAAGAGAAAGAGCGGGAAGTAAAGGCAGTAGGATGGCTCTACACATTAATGGTGCGGCTAGCCTGCTAAATGAGCAGATGAAATCTTGCTCTTCTGCGTGGCTTGACATTATCCGGCACTGGCACTTGTTTCTTTCTACTCTTGACAAAGTAGTGGTTAAAAGGAAAATGTGGTTTGGTCTGTTTACTGACAGTCCTGTTCATAGGTAGTCCGCAGCAGTTTGGCAAGGAAAAACTGAACCTTTGTTGAAACTGGTATGCAGGCAGCTGAATAAGAGACTGGAAAAATGACATATCACACACAACACAGATCCCAACTTCTGTCTCCTCACGTAGGCAGTAGTATAAATACATATTCGGTATCCTCTTTGTATTTCTTCAACAAACTCCAACTAGGCTATTAAACTGTTCCTCTTTCCCATTCTGGCAGTTAAAAATCTTAATAGGAATCCAAAAGCCTCCATATCTGACAGTGGAAGACCAGCTTTGCTCCTGATTTTCCCACGAGTGGTGTTCTAACAAGGTTGATGCAACCCAGCACCCCAGGGTTTTTTCGTTATTTCACGTCCTGTAGAAGAACTTTATCCCACCTGAGACTGGATTCTCTTAACTGAAGTAGGTGAATAACAAGCACAAAATATGTATGAGAAAAGATGACAAATTTGGATAAATATAATTCAGTGAAGTCTTGTACTAATGTAAGTCAGTGAAGAATGGTTAATCTGGTCAATGAACGTTGTGTAACCCATCTAAATTAACTATGCTGTCTCATGTATGCTAAATAAGTTTTAAAAAAAATACTATCTTGACAGAGAAAATAGATGAGGTTTCTTACTTTTTCACAGGGGTAGGACAATGGGATCTTAATCCCAAATAAGACCTGAGAGGGGCTGTTTAACTAAACCAATCCATGTAAAGTGCTCATAACAGAAACCACACCTATGACATACTGGTTAGACTTCTCTTGTCCTGTGTCAGACTTCTCTGACGTTACTTTACTTTTCAAAGATGCTTTTTATTGCCTTACTGTCTTCATGAAATTAAGACTTGGCAGCTCTGGCATGAGGGTGAATCAGGAGAACTCACTCTGCAAGCCCATGGTTCACAATTACATGAAACCTGAGAAGATGACATCCTATTGCGGCGCGTGTTAGACATATCTTAAATGTTTGTGTTGATATGGTAGGGAATGTGGACATACTGTACTGGGCAGAACAGTGTCATCTTCTAGTTTGAAAAATTAAACTTTTCTCTTATGGATCTTTTCCCCTCTTTTCTTGTGTTGGGAATGCCACCTTCCTCATCAACTTTGATGCATGCTTCCTATGTATGCATTTAGCTATGCATTGAAAAGGGAGCGGAGAAATTTGGATACTTGCAGGTATTCAGGTATTCTAGTCTTCAGTTCCTCTGGACTTGACTAAGCCCAGTTGTCTCCTAGTCTTTGATGCCACTGTCAATTGGCCTTCCTGCTCTGCTACCTTCTATTTGACATCCTGAAGCTTCTTCCCTGATTCAAACTGTCATTAGTATTTGCTGAAATTTGTCTCTCGCCTTCCCTTTGGGAAATAACTGAATCCAGCAATATGTCAGTTTTTCAAGGTATATCTGTTACTCCCTTCACCATCACTCAAGTACAAGGCCTTTGGTCATCTTAGATTTTTATTTCTCTTCTGTGACGTTTCTAATTACCGTTGTCAGGATTGGACTCTGCTGAATAACTAGTAACCAGGGTTTTGGTGTCCTGGGTTGCCTTAGCCTCAGATGAGCTGTTAGCTTGGTGTGCTCTGCCCACCAGTTACCAGCCTGGGCAACTCCTCGCAGACATGCTCTGCTCATCTTTGGGTCTGAGAGCTCACCAACGCATCCAGTGAGGCCCTGTCCCATGGGCTTTTGAGGTGAAGCTGCTGTTATGGCTTGCAAGCCCAGGATGAAGGATGAGTGAATCTGACTCTTGAAAAGTCAAGCTTACAGGTTGTGAGGTAGTGCTATGACTTGGGGATGTGATGGGAGCTCGTCTAGTGATGCTGATCTGCTTGTTGCTGATCTAGTTCTATGTGTTTGTCTCTGTGTGTCTGTTCCTGTTTTAATCTCATAAAATAATATGTGAAAGTGGAACTGACTTCATTCTTTACATGTTTATCAGACCTATTTTATACCAGTCTTGCAGTGACCAGCTGAAATCTGTTGCTGTCACCATGACATAGCCAGGGAAAGCATTGTCCTTTTAACACAATTTAGTTGAGAGCCCAAAATAAAAGTAATATTCAGGCAATCATAATTCATCCATTCCAGGGAGGCTGTGGTGATCAAGCTTATTGATGCAGGCCTAAACTATTCAGCCAATCCTTCTTACTGGCCTTTGAATGGAATGATAAGCCAAAATCACAGAATCACAGAATCACAGAATAGTAGGGGTTGGAAGGGACCTCTGTGGGTCATCTAGTCCAACCCCCCCGCCGAAGCAGGGTCACCTACAGCAGGCTGCACAGGACCTTGTCCAGGCGGGTCTTGAATATCTCCAGAGAAGGAGACTCCACAACCTCCCTGGGCAGCCTGTTCCAGTGCTCCGTCACCCTCAGAGAGAAGNNGTTCCTCCTCATGTTCAGACGGAACTTCCTGTGCCTCAGTTTGTGCCCATTNCCCCTTGTCCTGTCACTGGGCACCACTGAAAAGAGCTTGGCCCCATCCTCCTGACACCCACCCTTCAGATATTTGTAGGCATTTATAAGGTCCCCTCGCAGCCTTCTCTTCTTCAGGCTGAACAAGCCCAGTTCCCTCAACCTCTCCTCGTAGTGGAGATGCTCCAGTCCCCTCACCATCCTTGTAGCCCTCCGCTGGACTCTCTCCAGTAGCTCTTCATCCTTCTTGAACTGGGGAGCCCAGAACTGGACACAGTACTCCAGATGAGGCCTCACCAGGGTAGTGTAGAGGGGAAGGAGAACCTCCCTTGTCCTGCTGGCCACACTCTTCTTGATGCACCCCAGGATCCCATTGGCCTTCTTGGCAGCCAGGGCACACTGCTGGCTCATAGTTAACC
>Ga0065711_1032856_pt1 | contig 26553 bp, 15 predicted proteins | sample Hoacrofraction12_FD_59098 | JGI IMG/M metagenome (GOLD analysis project Ga0065711, IMG submission 59098) | Hoatzin crop microbial communities from Cojedes, Venezuela - Epithelial fraction 12 v2 (version 2) | ecosystem: Host-associated > Birds > Digestive system > Esophagus > Crop | place... | reverse complement strand
CCCCCCGCCCCGACCTCACAGAAAAGTGGCAGGCACATTTGAGAATTCTCAAAATGTATTTTAAGCACGTTGCATTATCCTTCAAAAAAGTATATCCGTACTTTTGTCCCTTGGAAACATGTAACAGGGAATACTTGACAACTAAAGCAATAAACATCTTAACTGTAGAACAGATCTAAACTCTTTCCCAGTAACGATGATATGATTTTTGTCATTTACTGTTGCTCATGGTCACAGTGCATCGGATTGAAGCTAAGCACAGCCCTACAGACTGCCCCTTCCACGAGCTGCACGCTTCTGGTAATGCCGCTGAGGTAGCAGCTGCTGCCTCTCCACACACGCAGACATTACAGCGTGCACAGCAGAGCACGACGACGACTAACCCCGGGACAGCAACCCCAAACGAGCCCTCCAGTCCCAGCCAACCACACCTACACCCGCACACAGAACCACAAATCCACCCTTTTTCTGGGACTGACATACGGCAGGGAGTGTTGCCGACACCGAGGAAGTGCTACAAAGCAAAGGCAAAGCGCTCCCCATGATCGCCGTCACGTTCAGCGCCCGGCCAGCAGCAGCAGGACCCCTACAGCCACCAGCACAACGCCACTTCTCAGGCTGTCGGCAAACTCAACACCGGGAGCATTGAACTTACAGACATCTGCAACAAAACCTACTGCTGACAAGCGATATCAAACGCTACCTTACCTTCGTTCTGCTGAGAGAGTCTTGTTTGCAAATCTAAAGAAAAATATACAGAAGTTAATGAGTACGCTTGCGAGCATTACTGTATCGTTACCCATCAGCCAGGTTGTACAGCTTGCATTTTTGTGGTTAAGAGCTTGTTGAGCACCTCAGCCCCCTCTCACTGCTCCTCTCTAGCTGTGACTAGCTTCACTGCTACTCACTTCTGAGCTGGAATATTCTGTGCGTGATAGAGATTCCGTTACCACAAAGGTAAGCATCTTTCAAAGAGAAACAATACCTTAAGAGACAGGACCATGGCCTTTAGTTCAATGTTATCGTTTCCACCTTGCCTTTACTGTCCTTCAACTCCGAGAGACTTATTTTTCTTCCATGAGAAAATAATTACAGCAATTCTGACAGGCCTTAGAAGTTCAGCATCTTTACTAACAGAAAGCATTTCAGCACACAGTTATCCAAACGTGACATTCTGACAGCAGCTACCAAATTTAATTTCAAGTAGAATAAAGTGGTATTTCACCTCTTTTCATATAAATATCATAATGACACAAGTCACTTGGTATTTTTCAAATTCAAAATATTTTCAAGTATTCAGAACGTTTACTTTGCCAAGGGAACACTAACTACTTGTCTAATACCGTACAGCTGTCCCAACAGAGAGCAGGCCATCACAGACTTTCTAACAATTTCCAAGTACACAACTCCAGTACTTGACATCTTTAAACCAACAGAAATCTTCGGAATACAGGAAACGTAAGCACAAGCCCCTTCACTCTTGTTCCGGTGTCATTCACGCAGACCCGAGGCGGCGGAAGCCTGAAGCTCACCAATCCCCTCCGCGCACTTGTTCAGAAAGCAGCCCGGGCAAGGTTCCAGGCAGCAACACACTTCTTCCCTGTCTAACGAACCCTCCACCCCAGCACTGGGGGACCACAGGAGCGAGGGGTTTGCTGCTCTAAGTACCAGGTAGCAAGAGCCCCAAAGACAAGTCCTCCTCAGGCGCCCTCCCAAGTGGCTTCCACAGAAGAACACCTACTGGGAACCATACTGAAAAATAAAGAGCTGGGAGGAGCAAGCTGAGGCTGAGCTCTAACAAGAACTGGCTACATTTAGCAAGTTCTTCATCTGGATCTGAACACAAAGAAATCCCTCAGCTCCACAGAGCAAGAAACATCACAATGGGGAAGACCGTCTTAGCCTGTATTCCCTGCAGAAACTGTATGGATTTGGCCAAATCTGTAACTAATTACCTAGTTAATTACCACCCAAACTGTTTGTAAACAAGTGTGTAAAAAAAAAAACCAAACCACCCCCCCCCAATCTCCTAGCTCACTCTAGTTAGATGAGGACAGAGACTTCTCGCCCCACCATTCTGACACAACTGCACACACGCATCACGCACAGACGCACCCCCAAGCGCCCGCCCGCCGGGGGCTCTGCAGCCGCACGCTCCAGGCTTCCTGCACCGAACGCGGCCAATCCACGCAGCTCAGCAGCTCGGATTCTGTCTAGGGCCAAGAGTCAAATCTGCTCTAAACACAGGAAGATCAGCTAACAGCATCTTGTGGCAAGCTGCACAGGTTAATTAGCTGCCACCTCTGAAACACAACCCCTGTCCACCACATCCTTCATCAACTGTTGACTGTTCTTGTTGCTCAGGATTGAAGAATGGTCCTCTCGTCTCACACCTAAATGCACTCAGAATTTCAAAATTGTCAGTCTTCACTGTCACCTCTTATTCTTCCCCACGTGCAGTTTTTAGACAGTACATGGAAACTAAACTTCATACATCTGTCCAGTTAAGATCAAAGTAGCATTTTCAGTACGTTCTGTATATATGATCTGTAAGAGCAGCGAGTTCAGCATGCTTAGTACAGAGACGGCAGAATTACAGAAATATCTGTCGAAGCACTTTGTATCTTAAAATGAAGTCGTGTATTTCTTTTGAAACGCAGCTAGCTTTAAACAAAGAGAAGCCTGCCAAGCTTTCTACTAACTACTTACACCAGAACGGCAGATCCAACGGAGGTTCTGGATGAGAACACCTATTCGTCCTGCTACTGCAGCACACTATCTCCATCTTTTTGATAAACAGGTAGCTCCTTCCCAAAAGTAAGAGATGTTTTGTGCACAAAGCATTAGAACAATGTTCTATAGCTTCACGGTTGTTTTAAGTTTCAGATTTTCAGGCAGAATTTACCAGAGAACAGAAAGCACACAGCTACAACTGTTCACCTTCAATACTTTTTCCTGCTGGAATTTTCCCCACGGGAATAATGTCCAATTTCTCAGGTTTAACATTAAACTACTTCTTTAGCTTCCCTAATTTAGTTTGATTCAACCAATCTTCAACACGGGTGACCAGCACTGTTCGCAAATGCGTACGTCACATCTCCGGTGAGTAAGGATGCTGCCTCCAGGAAGACAGCTGTGCTTTCAAAAATGCGTCACGCTGACAGTTCATCTTCACTTACTGATGAAGTCGGGTATTTAGATCCCTTCCTCCTTCCTGGCCATCTTTCACTGCTAAACTCCTAGGCCTTGTAACTAGAATTTGTTTCGACCCTGAATAGCTGAACAACGTACAGCACCCCAAGAACCCCTCTGCATTTACTCACCTCACTCCTACTCCTGTTGACCATAGTTATTCCTGTGAATGCTGAACAAGATCCACCCAACACCTGAACTCTGGCTGCAACAACAGCCTCTAACCCTCCCAGCTTTGACCTGAAAAACCCTCTTTGTCTGAGCCAGCTTCTTTACACATCTTGTCCCTCCTGCTCTACCCGCTCCTCCAGTTCAGTAACTTCCAAATGACACAAGTCCCAGAGAGAAGAGTTCAGAGAGAAGAGTTCCACTACTGCTCCTCTGTCTAGGAAAGCCAGTTTCATCACAGACTGCTTAGTCTTTAACTGCAGTTTCACTGAAGGTATGCTATACTTTTAATAATATTGTCATCCAGTTTACCCATCTTTAGCATGACTTTTGAAGGTGAGAAGCAAAGCCAGAGCAACAGGACTGGAAACTGGCCAGATTATGTTGTTGTTCCTTCCTTTTAAGCGTAGGTAATTTAGAATTAGATGTTCCAGCTATATATTGTATCAGAGACTTAAAATATTTATTGACAAAAACCAGATACCAGACCTCAGGTTTCATGTATCAATTCCCTCACTAAACTGATGGGCGATTCCTTACTATTCTGAACTGAGTACATCCAGCTCTTACTTTCAGCTTTGCTTTCCACCTCGTGAATAACTTTCTTTTTCCAGTTCGTATTCCTACCCTACCTTCCTCAAATTCCAACCTTTAACACCAGTTTCCCCACTACAAACTGCAGCAATGAGATTCTTTTAAAACACCTTGGGAGGACTTTTTCGTTCAACTGCAGCCCCGCTTCCTTTCTGTTCTCTTCCAGAGTTAGTAAATCTCCACCTATGCTTTCACGTCTTTTACAAGGTCTAACTCCATCTGACTGTTGGCAGATAATTCTCATTCCACCTCTTTCCCAAGCTAAAAATACTGGTTTATTATCAGTCTTTTTCCTGTCCTTCACAGGCTCTGTGGTTATTCCCCATTTCTTTTGAGGTAGTTAATCCCCCAGTTCCATGCGGAGACCATTTCTAACAGGACTGTTTCTTCTTTCTGGGGAGTACAGATCCAACACAGCATCAGCGATCTGGAACTGCAGGGACTTTTTACATCCTGCCTGTTCAAACACCCAAGTTGCTTAGACCAGATGACTTTATTGCCTTGTTTCTTCAACCACCGCTTCTGAAATCAGAAGCCTTAGTTACAGATCTGTTTTGTTTATCCTCCCATTTAAACTTGAGCAACTCATGATCCCTCAAGTCAATGGTCATTTCTATTCTCATCCATAACATCTTCATTACTTACCAAATTGAGTTTAAAATAGCATCCCCTCTTCATGAGTCAGTGAGTGTCTGATGAAGAAATTTGTCGGATATCACATCCAGGAATATCTGGGCCCCACCATTATTACTAGCAATTCTTCTCCAATCTGTATCAGGGAAGTTAAAGTCTCCCGTAATGTCATAATTCCTGGTAGTAATTTTCTCTAACAAGAGTAAAGAGACCTTTAAACCATAACCAAATCTCACTCTGGGGACAGCCCATGACTCTATGATAGTAAAAAGCCGTATCTTTTTCCAGTTACCCAAGTTGCACATGTCTGCATTATTCCTTTCGTACAGGTGGAATAAACAATGCTACTCCTACCACTTTTACTTCCACAGTTACTAAACACGCACATTCTTAAAAAACTGTATTCGCCCTGAGGGTTTATCCCTCCACGGCCATGTTGTCTCATACTGATTCCATGCTATCTTCACAGTTCAGCTGTGTCAGACATTTTTGGCCACGTTCCTCATCTGGGGAGTCTGCATCTCTCTGGCTTGTTTCAAATACGGAGGTGGGGAAAGGACTGGTATTTTTAAAAAATCTCTCTCATTTCTCATTGACTATACCCTTTTCCAAGACTGTCACACCACTTCAACACCTACATTAAAGGTGATCCGATTTTAGTGTTGTTTACCTTTCCTTCTCTTTCTGGACTAGATAACGCTTTTTCCTTGCCACTGGTCTTTTTCATCTTTTTCTTCTTAAATAGGAAAAAACCGTTTTTCCTCAAGCCACATTTTTCTTTCACTAGCCAGTTCCTTTTCCATTTGAGGGTGTATCTATAGAAAGATCCTATTATATTCTTTTAGCAAATGTCTACAGTTTTACATGTATGCTCTTTTCAAACCTGCAGCTGAATTTGGTAACATGATTCAGGTGCATCTGAACTCTGAATCACTTCTGCCACACACTCTGCTGGAAGTCAAACAAAACAATGTCACCTGCTCTTTGCTGACTTCCTGACACTTCTCACACATTCCAGCATCTAGTTATTTGTGACATTCAAGTCTTTTCTACTGCTATGACAGTTTCATGCCCTCTGTTCTTAGCTTAGTAAAAAACAAGAACAAGAAATTCCGCTCTGTAAATTCCTAATCTCCCGTGGGAGGTTACTCCTTGCTCTAGTTCTGAAGCCCTCCTGAACAGCTTGATGTTTAGGCCAGCTATGAACCAGCAGTACCAGTCACATCCTGAGCCTCGTCCCTTCTCACCACAAAATGAAGTCTCAGTAACACTTCCAACGTAACCACTTGCAGAACACACAAACCATAGCCAAATCCAAGCAACACACAAATTCCCTGACGTACAGCGTCCTTCCTCACCAGGACACCCGCTGTGTAAACCTAGCACCACTGCAGTCTTTGTTGCCACGTCCCCCATAAAGTCCTAATAACCTTTCTGCCCCTGGTACAGCTCTGCTTTTTCAGCGGGTCGATCTCCTTCCAATTCTGAGCCTGCCTTTTTCAACAGTCAACATCTACACTGCAGCAGAACATAAGATTTCCCATTAGTACAGGGAATAGTAAAGATAAAGAAATGAAGGCTTGGGATGAATTCAGTCGACTAAAACAGATTTGCCAGAAATACTGCAAAGTGAATCACACTCGTCAAAGCTGTCATACTGTCACTGTTTATTTGCTCATGGATTTGCAACGTTTTCTAGTTTGCAAAACATGCTGCAATACCTATGTTCTTATTTTAAGTGATCACAAAATGTAAATACCTCTTGTCTCAAAATTATAAAGCATAAAATATTTTTGAAAAATAAACAGGTCATCATTTCTTACCTGCCACAGCTCCAAACGCCAAAGATCCGCTCATCTGCAGAGCCTGCTGTGCAGCCGGGGGAATCTGCAAACCAGTACCTAGAACAGAATACCAACGGACCTTGTAACGAGCACTTTTCACTCTGTTAGAGACGCCGTAACAGAAATATCAGAAATCTTACTGTTGTCAAGAGCTTAGAATTACCATTCCATGCATTTAGCATAATATTCTGTGGGGTGTATTAATTCAAATTCTGCAAACTGCTATATTTTCGCAGATTTCCTATTAATCTTCACACATACCTTCCGCAAGTCTTGCCATCAACTGAAGGCGACCAGTCGTTCCCAAGTCAATCCCAGTCCGTTCCAACTCATCACTGTCCAAAAATGAACTGGCACTGGAAGCATCAGTGCGCTCAGTTACGTGTCCAACTTTCATCGGCCTACCAGCCAGCTCAAATCCATTGAGTTGTTCCAAGGCTTTTTTGGCACACTCAGAGTCTGAGAACTGTAGATTGGAAAAATATCAATTCAGCTATACTGCCTACAGGATTCAGCAACAATTCTACTGGATGTAATATCCACAGTTACATAAACACAAGAAACGCTACATTTCAGATAATAACAACTACAAGCTAACTTAAATGTGCTCCGTATTTTCCATTTACACCAAGCACACACAAGTTTGGACATTTACTTTCTCATATTTAGCTAAAAATATAGTTAAATATATATTATTGTTGAAGCTAGAGGATCTAGATATTGCAATCAACACAAGCCATGGCTGTGGTTCTCTTTCAACACTTTCCCAGACAGACACTCACTTCCCTTGTGATCTTGTAGCTGCCATGCCTTTACCGGCTATTCCTAACAGATGTTCTGCTTTGTGCTGCGCACAAATATTTTGTCAGTGTTAAACCACCAAATATTAACCATATAGTTAGCTTAGTGTCAGTTGTCTCCAAGTGCCAGAGGTCCCAGCCGAGACTTTTCTTCCCATGACAAATTGCCAGGTCAGTCAAGAAACCCAAGTTCACAAAACTGTCTGACAGTGAAGAGGAAAGATGCTTTCAGCTGAAAGTTTAACCTCTAAAATTTTATTTCCCCTAAACCGCTCAAATTCAGTCCTTTTCTAAGCACTGTCAAAACGTCAGTCTCTACAAGTATTTCGCCTGTAGAAGACAGCGTTGCTTTACCAGGCACTGACCAAGAACCCACTCCACTCCATTCTATCCCATTCTAAACGTGTGCATTGTTCAACCACAGCACCCAGAGACCTGGCAGGAACAAAGGCGGTGGCTGCCGCTGCATGTCCTGCAGCACGACATTTCTCAGATAAGACTGCTGCATAAGCTATACTATTACATGGGAAGGTTACACTCAGAAATTGTCCAAGTCTGGCAACTCCAGTCATACCGTAATAAATCCATATCCTTTTGAGCGTCCAGTTTCACTATCCATCATCAGCTGAATGCTTTCAATCTGAAAATAAGAAAAAAGCCATTTATTATCAGCCATTTTGGAACAAACCACAAGCTATCAAAACAAAACCTGAACACAGTCCCACCAAATATACATGTATGAATGCAAAACCACTGATTTTTAATCAGTTCTTCATTCCTTCCTCAAGTAAAAATTAGTGTACAGGCAGCCAGATACATACTCTGACACTGAAACAGAAGCAGGCAAACATAAGGGTGATGAATAATTTATCCTTTGAGTCCAGCTACAGGCAGAGGCTTGTTCCTGATGCAACGTTCTAGCAGACAACAAGCATGCAGACATCACCAAATCCTAACTGAAACACTATACATATGCTGAGAAACTCCATTTCACAAAGTAAAAAAAGCAGTTTGCATGACTTCTACCAGTGGCTTTAAGAAAAAGGTGTATTTTAAATAATTATTTGCATATGGAAACTCTTAGAAGCTTACAGCCACCGAATTTAAAACACATTAGTAAGTCATCCATGAGCCATAAATTAGTGTTGGGAAGAGACAGCAACAGAGAAGCAAGAACAACGGAGTTTAAGACTGGAGTATACATAATCAGGAGAAGGAAGAACCTTCACAGCTCTACACGTAAGCCTCCTAAACTACATTAATCCTACTGCCAGACCTCGAGAGAAAACAAGAACAGCCATGTGGATTAAAATTAAATAAATTGCTGCAATTTTCCAGGCTTTTACACAACAGAATTAAAGGGATACACACAATGAATCTGAAAAGCACTGTTACAGTATGTATGAGGCAAGGTTAACATACAAAGATAGTATGAAAAAACATCAACGGACTTAGTAATTTTTTATTTTAAAAGATTAAGTATATCACTTCTCCCCTATCTAATAATGATACACCTAGGATACCTTAGTTAGCACAGCAGAGCTAGTATTTATTATGGCTCCACCGGAAACTTCAGATTCCATCTGCTCACTTCTCGAACTCTCTCTACAAAAACTATCACCATGCGGCAAACTGGCGCCTCACGACCGAGGCCTGCACAGGACACACAGCTAGCTCACGTAGTAACACGGGCTACAACTTGGGCAAAAATCCTCAGCATCAGATGAAATTACTACATTCACAGTGAACGGGACTCAGACCTGATTCTGTGCTTTGTGCTTTAACCTGTGAAATGGGGGCGGGGGGAGGGAAGACATTTCCAAGCTGCAGAACCAGGATATAGTATCAGGGTTTTTTGTTTTGTTTTGGCATTTTAGGTACCCTTTGAATTCTCAGCTTTCCTTCTTAAGACCTCCCATTCAAAATCACTGGACCACATCACAAATCAAGGTTCTCATTTGTTCTCCAACACTAACTCCGTATCTAAAGCCTTAGGGATGTACAGGCACAGAAGAGGGAGAAAAAGAAAGAAACATTTTGCAGGTGTGAGGCTGAATTATTTTCAGAAGCTGTGCACGCTCTACAACTAATCTAGGTTTTCCAGATAAACTGTCATGACACAGCATGCCAAATTAAAATTTACCCTGCCAAACGGCTCAAAAATTCCTCGAAGCATATCTTCAGTTATGTTGAAGTGTAATGATCCCACATAGAGCCTCATGGGACCGGCACTGCCCTTCTGCAGATTATTCGCCATTGCTGCTGCTCTGTTTTTCTCTGCCTAAGGAAAACATAAAAATTCACCTTGTGTAAGAATTTAATAAAAACCTCTCAGGTAAGCAGCATACATCTACCAGATTAAAACTAGCAGATTCACCAAAAAATACAAGCTGTTTTATAATCTGCACACTAGTGGACTTTCAACTACAAAATCCAAGACCACAACCAAGTATAGAGACCCAGTTTCCAAAAGCCTTCAAATCGAACAGCTTCATGCAGAATTCTGGCTGGTATCTAGTAAATTAACACTTTACATATGTCAGAAAGCATACATATTACATACTATAATTCTGTAACATTATATAGTTTCATTATTACTTTCTTAACATCTGTGTTTTCAAAATGCATTTGTATCATTCTGGATTGCTTTAATTTACCTGTCAACTATGGGAAACAAATTTACAATTAGCTTAACCAACCGTCCTTGTTACGGTTTTCCAAACGTGCAAGGGTAACCAAATTTTCAAACAGCAAGTTTTCCAGCAAGGTAAGAAGGCACCACTCGACGTGATTAAAAACAAGGTTTACAGCTCTTACCTGTGATGCTTGCACTATGATGGGTACACCCAAGACTCTCTGTCCGGTTAGTCCTATTGCCAGAGGCACTGAACTAACATCAACAAATTCTACGTAAGCAATTCCCTTCGAACGCCTGGAATTTCTATCCGAAATCATTCGCACATCACGAACCTGAAAGGCAAATATAACTGCTGTTGAAGAAAAAAACGAAGGCATCCATTTCTCAGAAACATATTAATAACTACGCAATTCTTTGCTAAGCCAATGGCTTTGTAATCAAGCTGCAAACGTAGAGTAGCATGAGGCTACCTTAACTAAGATATCCCAGAGGCAAGCTAGCATTAAAAGCTGTCATTCAAAGTCAAATGTAGTATGCTACAGGAACAGGGGCAACAGAATACTTGGAGCACTGTAATGCTTTAAGCCAGAACCCTAGAGCTGATAGATCAAAAAAGTTTTTCCAAATTAAAAGATAAACTCATTCTTAAATTACACTATAATCGGCAGACCTATCTGCAAAAGGCTTCAAAAAAATGAAGCTGGTTGAATGGGTATTGCATCACACCATACGCTGCACACGAACTCCTGATCAATGACGTTTTCACATTCAGAGCCGTCAAGAATCAGTTGGCTGTCACTCATCCCCTTTCCGCCTGTATAGCCAGCTCTGGAAAGCCACTTGCTTACAATTCTGCAGAACATCAATCCTGTACTAGGACAGCTTGAGGAAGTACTCGGAATCATTTTAGCCTCCCTATTAATTACCTTCCCTACTGTAGAGAAAAATTCTTCCAGGTCTCTTGGTCGAATTCTTGCAGCCAGCTGCATGCAAAATACTGTTCGAGCATCCCTCTCTTCAGGGGTCAGATTATCAATAGGTTCTCTGGAAAGAGGAAAGTTCAGTTAAAAAATAATCTGACTTCAGATAACTCATCTGCGGACCATGCAGGAAACTTTAAATAATCAGTACTTCCGAGTCCCAGGGGAAAAAAAAACCCTGCTGTATTAAAAAAGGCAGGCTCAAGAATTGAAAGGAATACCTAGTATTAATATAACAACAATACACATGCATCTTTAACATGGCTAAGCACCCTGTTTCAACTGTAAGCATTAACTATGTCTGGAAAATTGTATTTCATGTACAAAAGCCCCAGCTAAACAGAGGTGCCATTTTGCTATTGTCCAGAACAGTACCACTCGGGAACTTGCAGCCAAAAAGATGAGATGAAAGGACAGCAAAACAAAAGGAAAACAGGATAAATTAGCAGCGACCAGCTGCCTGAACTCTCAGACAAGGAGTATGAGCCTTTGTCTGTGGTTTTGCAAACTAAAATCTCGCATTACCCAGTCACTACAGCCACTGCTTAAATACTGGCATCTGCAAAAACAGAATTCTCAGTCCTCATTTCACAGTTTCTGCTTGTTAACCCATTAAGAAGTATGAGTAGTGAATAATTACCCTCATCTGTGACACCAGAAGCACTACACTAATTTTATTTCAATACTGATCACTAGCTGAAATTAGATGCACCACTTCTAAAGGCGTTCAATCTTCAGATCTAAAAAAATCTGCCTTGTACTTAAATACAGGACAGAATTAGCATGCTGGACTGAGTTTCCAGTCGTCTAATATGTATTTATTTTATAAAAAAAATAAATAAAAAAAATCACTGAGAACACACAAGAAAAATTTAAACTAAATTATCTCTGTAAGAGTTTGCTAATAATTAAAAAACAAAGCAAGATTGGTTAAATTTAACTGCATTACTTTAGAGAATAATCTCATTAGCAGCTATGTAAATCCAATTCCAAGTCCAAATAAATGCGAAGCCTAAGAATGGATAAGCACCTCCTGGATTTCGAAGGTACCAGGCTTCTCTACAAATAACATCAATACATACTGATCAGGAAAAAGCAGCATTTGTACTGTATTTTTACATTCAGTACTTAAGAATATTAAGATTTCACAGGAAAGCTAGCTAATTTAAACCTGAATTAACAGCAAGAAGATTGAGAACACAGAAACACAAAAAGCAAAGCATGACATTTTGCAAACTGCCACTATTTACAGTTGTATGGTGTTATGGGGGAGGGGAAGATAGTTTCTGACACGAAGAAAGCAACATACTTTCAGTGCTCTCCTCTCATGGGTTTTTTGAATGAATTCCAGCATTACTTGTGAGGGTAAGCTGGAGAGCAAGTAGTCAAGCGTTATTTCACCATTACTTCTCCAACTTCAATTGGACAAAAAAAAAACAAAAAACCACAACAAACATATGTGTGTAAGAATTCCTACCTAACAGGGCTCTTGTCTTTTCTGAAGGGACTTTTGCTTCTGGAGCGTCGTCTGCTATAAAGAGAGATCAACAAGATTATAATCAAACCTTCCATTATACCAGTCTGATTTCAAACAAAACCTATTAATAATGCGATAAGAAGTAGAGAAAACTCAGAAACCTTAATTTGATGCTGTGAGGCAGACCAATCTTCCCTCTGATGGCACTGTTGAATTTTGGACCAGAACTACGGCAAAAGCAGAGACAGACATTACTCACCAGAGCACCTGAATTCAAGACTTCCTGTCTGTACTCCCATTACACCGCAAGTGCTCACCCACCCTTGCACCTGAACTTGTAAACATTTTCCATCCGCAGCACCCACAGCATGCATAAGCTACGTGCAGCACTCCAAACCGTAAGGCACGGCATACATTCCCTGCTCAGTTTCATCTGCATTGCAAAATCCCACAGTATGCAGGACTCCAAGGAAGAATGAATCATGAGCCAGTCAGACACGGCACATTTGTATGTGCCAAATACTCTGAGCTACAGTTACTGTTGTAATTTTTACGTTGTCTTTTTTGTCCACATGCATATTCCACCTACTGATGACTGCAAAGCAGTACCTCGATGGCCTGGAATTCAGCCTCAGAGCAAAGTGGTGCTGGCAGGACTATTTGCTCAAGTGTAACACTTTAAAACTGAAAGTTTCATGAAATTTAAATTGCAAGTGGATACCAAAGTGTGTCCCTGCAGACATCTGCAAAGGACACATTCACCAATGCTGCCTCAGCTCTAGCCACTGAAGTGCTATGAATATGCAAACACAGCTTCCTTTAATTAAAGTTCTTAATGGACATCAGAACACAGGACCATTTCAGCCAGCAGTTAACCTTATATAGACATGTCACCACAGAAGGAATCCAATCTCTTGGCTGAATCTAATTTTAGTTCTCCAGGCTTCACAGAGCTGTTAGAACAAATGGCAATCTGCCCATTGCGTCCACGTCAAGGACAGTCCTCTCGCTAGCTGCTGTGGCACAGGGTAACCGAGTGCGACACGAATAGCAAGAGTCATCCTATCATGTTCTCCCTGAACTTGATCTCCTTGTAGATACAAGGCAAAGAACAACACCTGTTAACGTTCTTCCTGTAAATCCACCGAACGGCAGAGGCACTGCTGCACAGACTGAATGCTAGGGGGTTTGTCTTTCCATCTGCACAGAATTGATTCTTTCTGCTGTGGCTACAAATTGATGTGAAAACACCCTGAAAGACATGGCAGTCTGAAGACATTAAGTAGTCTTTCACTAAATCCATTTAGGCAACCAATTTGATAAGCGTCTTCTTGCTACTCAGTGGAGCAGTAATGCTTATAGTTAAGCTCAGCATCCACAACAAGGAGGAGGATGCCCATTTTTAAACATGTCATGACACAGGTGGAAGTAGTGGGCCAAGATCCAAAACCGTGCTGGCCAGGTTAAAGCAAGGGAAATATGGCCCTGTATAACACTGGAAAAAAAATAAAGAAAAAACATCATTTAGAAACTACTTATTAAGAGAAAATAACTACTTATTAAGAGAAAATAAGACATGAAAAACAGGCACACGTTGAGATGAGATCACTACTGTTCAAAACCAAACTTTTTTTCCCCGCCCCCCTAGGATAAATTACTCCATTTCCTACTCGAGTTCAGACAAATGACTGCTGAGAGCATCCATTCAGGTTCTTCAATGTCTACCACACATACTGCCAAAAGCTGCATCTGGAAATGCTGGTACTAATTCCAGAGGCTGGCTTCTCATCAGAGGTGGGATTACTCTGCATCTTCACACCTCGCGATGCAGAACGTGGTGTTCTCCATTTCAATTCAAATGCAGCACGACAAACCAATCACAGGGACTCCAGAATATTAACACGCAGACCAACTAAATGATAGTCAATAATCAAAACCACAAATTTTTAAGGAAACAGTGAAAAAAATGTTTAAAGTGTTTGTCTAAACCTAATGAAAAAAAATCCCTAAGATACACAGTAACAGTTTTCAAATATATGCACGACTACTGAGAGCAGGAAAAAACAAAAACAAACATAAAACCCCCACATCTCCAAAAATCTCTTTTCCATTTTCACTCTTGACAAATAAGTAGTATCTTATTTACATGACTACATGGGAGAAACAGTAAAAAACCCAGCAAACTAAAGCCGTAACAGACCACTGAAACGGACTGAGCAGAAAGCTGCCTGGGGCAAGCTGATGGCCCTCCTGAAGATCCTTTTTCAACAGCACAGTATTCTGCAGGATGCATTTCTTTGGGTTTTTCTAAGGAGACTTGCCTGTAAAGCTGTAGATCTCAGGGGAATTTTCTTCTTTCCTCCTACTGCCTAAGAAATCTTTGCAATTATTGCCTGGCTCCTGCTATCGTGTACTGAAGCACCGAGTCACGAGCAATTTATCTTTATGCCTAGGTGCCACACATTAAATCCTGCGTACGGTCAAACCACAGCTAGGTACATGTTTTCCTAAACCTGCTGTCCCCACATCAGACTTCTTCACCCGGTGTGCAAAGAGCCAAAGACACAGCATCGAGGTATTTCCTTATTTCATGTCTGTGCAGAGACGCGTGCTGGGGGTAACTCCACCTACGTGATGCCACGTGGCCTAACAACAAGAGCCAGGCCAGAACACAGCCAGTGAAGTATCAGCGTCCACCTGCTCAGCCACACCCAAGACTTGTTCAACAGACGAGTTTCAGACAAGGCAAGCTTTGGCTAACAGAGTCCAGTAGAACTGCGATGAGCTTTCAGTCTTGATGCAATAACCCTGCTTTCCCAGCAGCTTTGCCCAAATTCTTAGTTCCAGAATAGCAACAGTCTAAGTGACTTCTACTGTACATTAGCAGCAGCTGGGATTTGTTAGACAGATGTCTAAGCAGGAATACTTGGTTAAATTCTTTCTCCTAAGAGACCTAATAACACAACTGTAAAACACTTCTGGGGCAAGACAGGCCAGAACAGCAATATTAAAAAGCCCTGTGATCACTAAGCAATGCAAGCCAGTCACCCAACTTGAAAGAATTAAAACATTTAATCACTATCTCATGCTTCAAGGTGACAAAATCCAAGTCCTCAGGTTCTCTGCGGTACGCTCTTCTCCTTTTCCTTCAGAATTACCTATACCAGACTTTCTCTTCTCACTACTGCAGACGCTTCCACATCACCCCCAGCAGCAAACACATCTCAGTTTACAGATAGTAGCTTGAAAAGGGCCCTTTATAAAGCAAATGAGAAAAATAAAATATAAAAAAAACAACCCCCCCAAAAGCCACTAAGCATTCTGAACTAGATGTTGCAGTCAGCTACAACACTCCCTGCAGTAACACCAACTCAGAACTCTCCGAACAGCCCCACAAGGTGGAACTCCAGATTCACATTCTCCGGCCAGCGAGAGCATTCTGATAGCTACTTCTGAAACGTCAAGCTGATGGCACTCCTACAGAGACTGTTTCTTCATATGGAAGCACCATTTCTGGTAGATCCAAAGGTATCTGATCCAAAGCGGGTTGGCAATGCAGCAGGCTTCATCTCCAGAACTCGTGTCTCCCTGCAAGTCAGTGCCTGTTACATGGCTTTTAAAGGTGAGTCTCTGCACTGAAGAGTCCTGAACAGGAAATCAGAGGAGTTCTCCCTTGAATCTTCTGAGGCCCTTCTTCACATCTTCTGAGCCAAAACTACAATTTGGGAATTGTGTTAGAACGAGTATCACTTCAGCAGCACCATCTCATTATCTGTACCCTACAAGTGAACGGCAGCCAACCGCTGGCCATGCAACAGTCAGTACCCACACCTCTGGAGCGCAGATATTTGCCCTGTGCCAATCTTCCACTGAACTCTTTTAAACACTAAAATTCTACTTGGTTAAACAAAAGCAACAATTCAGCAACTGAAGCAGAGAATACAACAGTGCCAAACCAATAAGCACAATGCCGTATCCTCAGGGGATACTAGATTATCTTGCCTTTTTGCTCACTGTCTCTCAGTACCAGAGAAACTGCACAGAACAGCTATGTAAGACTATGAGAACAATGAAAAATACCCCTCACAGTTATTTACCTTCCTGGCACAATTTATCTTGATGCATTAAAACAGGCATGGGTTATTGTAGTCATGTCCAAACTCTCACCCTCTGCTCAACGAAATTATTTTGGAAGACTGCAACACAAACTCCCAAATTCTCCAGGTGAAGAACCTTCTCACCCAGCAACGACAGGAAAAACAAAGACCAAAACCCTCCAATGCAGCTGAAAGAACGCAGCAACTCCCAACAAAGCGATGAGATGAAGGACATCCTCTGCACGCAACACCACCCGGGAGGCGAGAAGACTGGCAGGCTCCACATATGAAAGGCTGAAGATCTCGATCAACGTCCTCTGCTTATGAGGCAGTCGGGAGGCACAACGGTGGCACCGGCACAACCCAGTCAGCTACTGCAATCTTACAGGTGCCAAAGAGCTGCAGAAAGCATGCCAGCTGTGCATGAAATCTTCAGAGCTGAAGCCCAGAGCAGCTTGAGAGAGGCCTGATATCAGCCCTGCCTTTGCTTTGTCTCAGGTATCCTCTATGACCCCCAAGCACAGAGGGCTGATGGAAGCACAGGATGCCACCGCACCTCAGCGGAGCCAGGAGCTGCAGTATGTTTTCATTATGAAAATGCCAACACCCACATAACTTAATGCAAAATGAGCCCCTGAGATCTCGGGCATTTTCTGTTTGCATTCCAAGAGCACCAAAAGGAATGGGTTCCCTGGATTGGGACCTAGCCACCTAGAAAAACATTCGTGTGCAGAAAACTGTCCAAGCCTGCAATTTATCAGAAGGTAAACAGTCTTCTCAAACATCTCGAGAGCAATTTCTCCAGTGTGGATGACATTACATGCTATGACGAAAAAACCCACATCTTTTCCAAATGCCTGCTTCTGACACGATCTTGCATTCTGAGATCTGACAACAGTTGAGATGAGACCCAGACAAAAGCAGACACAAACAGCAGCCTCAGGTAACCAGTGAAAGCCAAGCGTACAACCCAGTTCTCACTCTTTTTCTGCTTCTTGCAAGGCAAAAAGAGGTGATGGGGAGGAAACAGGAGGGTAGGAATACAAAACAGCAGAAGTACAGAATAAATACTGATGAAGAACTGGTTTTTGAGAAATCACTTAGAACTGTCTGGAACTACCTACAGCAGAAGTTCTATCAAGCCAAAAATCTGAGAGGAAGTGAAGAATTCTTCACACAGCCTTTATAAACAAGTTTGAAAAAAAGCAGGGCAAATACACAACGCATGGGCATTATTAAGACAAGACGCTTCCAGTTTGGATGCATAAACACTTTAGTGTAAGAGTTTAAGAGCAGTAACCCAATAAAAACCTTTAGTAATACAAGCAAAAGGGTTTATGAGCCTGTACCAACAGTCATAGACTACTATTCTTTTTTTGACAGTTCAACTGTCAGGTTCATGTACTGAAGACAGTTTGGACATGTAGAAAACTTGCTCGTTATTTTAATTTCGTGATAAACTTTGTTTTCCAGTCAGCTGTACACATTCTTTCACTTGCTTCTGCACCTTTCTGCATTTGGGTAAGAATGAAAACGAGCACAAGGCATTGGATGTGTTTCTGTCCTCCTCTATTTCCACTCTGTTTTTATCGACACTTTAACATTAACCTCTCGGCTTCCTTTCTGAGATAATTAGTGACCAATTTAGAGAGCAGAGCGAAACTTTAAGCTTCCACACCATACACTGAAACACCACACATGCAGCTCTACATAAATAACCTACTAGGGACTTCTATAGCGGCCTCTGAATCTGCGATCTCTACTCCTAGAACGGCTGCGTCTGCGTTCTTTGCTTCTGCTCCGTTTCCTTTCCCGGCTTCTGCTCTTTTTCCTTTCCCGATCTCGGCTCCGTTTGCGTTCCTTACTTCTGCTCCTCTTCCTGTCATGGCTTCGACTTCGGCTCTTGCTCTTTTTTCTCCTGAGAAAGAACACAACAACTTTGGTTACAGATGTCAATGTTATTTATCTCACATGCCACCATTCTTCTAACCTGAGGTCACAGGCAGTGATAAGGAAAAAAGTTTCTACCTGTTGGTATTCATACAAGTTTCTTTTGTTAAATGGGTTGTTAAGCATGTTGGCAATCTTTTAAAATATATCATGAGCAACACAAAGGGCTCCAAAGCACTATCTTAGATTTTTAAATCACTACTGAATGCCTCCAGGAAGAGTAAAAGGACTGAAAAATATTTCCTGCATTAGATCTAGTACACACCATATGCAGTACTTCACGTGTCTTTCCAACACACTTTAAACACACCACCGAGATACCAAAAATAAATTATATTTTTACAGCAAAGTGTAACAAAACACAACAAATATCGAAAGGAGAGGCAAGTCTCAGGGAAAGGAAGGTGGGTTTCTCTTGATACTCCCTGTCATCATTCTTAATACCCCACCTAAGGGCTTTGCTTCCTACCTGCTACTCCCACTCATAAGCCACTTGATTTTCTAAGTCTGCAGTTCCTACAGGTTTGGGGCAAACTGCAGATCTTCACCATTTTAACCATTTACTTAAAAAATTTAAACTTTTGAAATCTGTAAGTCCATTATACCTCACAGCTGAAAACCAGTCACTGCTCCATTCTTAGCAGACTACTTTGGGGTTCTTTGCCTTTGTTTTTCCCCCTCTGTCTCAGACCATAAAAACTTAGTCTCCTAGTTTTTAAAATATATGTATGTATACACAAAACACATGTTAAACAGATCCTTAAGCAATTACTTAGCACACTAATTAACTTTAAATTTTGGAAATCACCAACTCTGCTGTTAAACTTTTGAAATTCAAAACATCCTTTGCTATTAAATTTTTCCTCTCCTCCTTTTACGCCTTCTGATCACATACACCATCTTTTTTCACAGTAGTCACACATTTGAAGACTTTGTATACCATCACCACCCCTTTTTAAAAAAAGTTAATCTCTTGCTTTCTATGGCCATGTATAAACTAAGACTTCTAGTTAGTTTCAAATACTAAAGTAAAAATGTCTCGGGTGCCACATCTAACTGCCTAATCATCACTAGCAGCTTTTGCTCTCCAATCTCCACCTAGGAAGACCCATTAAAACTATCTCAGTATTTATCTCGAGATAAAAATTTTGTGATTCGGTTTTAAAAATTGGAGTATCTCATTTTTAACCTGTTATTTATCTACAATACCCCATCAGTTTCTCTAATATTTTTGTACAGACAGAGAACCTGCTGCATCAAAACCTGATATTCAGAGGCTTCACAATCTCCGATGACACCATCTATAAATCCAGGACGATTTGTATCAACATCGCTTAACCACGCTTCCTACTGTAACGCAGCCTGTGACAGTTGGGCACACATCGTCTCTCTCTCCTAGGATCCATCACTTACCAACATCTCCCTAAGTCAAAACCCCCAAACACTATCATAATAGCTCCGAAAAATACTACCGGGAGCTTGGTACACTGGCCAGTACAAGTAACTACTAACTGCAGCCAGTCTTCAGTAAAGAGAACTACTCACTGTCCAACTGCGAGCTGAACCCTCTTCGCATGCAAAGACTCCTAATAGTCAAGATCCACATTCTGCCTTCCAGTCATCATTACAGTGGACATACAGTACAAACATCTAGTAAAACCGCAGATACATCATCGTTCCTATTTCTAAAACAGAAATTTAGTATGATTTGACAATTACTGAAAGCTGCGGACTAAATCCAATGTTATTTTTCAGTTCACGTTTGCTGTGCATTACGGTTTTCCTGACAGTTTGAATCTTCTCTCAGCACTGTCCAACTCAAGTCGATGAAGAATCTCCTCCAAATGACGCTCCACACAATTTAACTGACAAGAAACGCAACAAGTCTTGTAAAGCCTATATACACCTCAGTCTTCAGCAACAGAGTACACTGTCACCAGTCACATAGAAAATGGTACAGTTTGTTCTTTAAAGGTTATGGGGAACCGCAGCTGTATCAAATCAGAATTGTGGGACAAAAAGCTTCATACTATCAGAGAACTGCAGTACAAGAATAACTAACCTTCTAGCAACTGCTAGCTCGAAAACTGAAATGGGGAGATAGTGCAGGAGCAACATTTCTGAACAGAGACAAGGGTACAATTAGGAACAGCAGAAAAAGGTGAAACTCCACACAACAAGTAACACTGCAAGACTAACAGTAGCAAAACACCTTGACTTGCTTCTGGTTTACAGTATTATAATTTTTTTCTAAACTTATTAACTGTTTTTCTGAATCAGAACATACAGGTCCAACCTGGAAATGGGACCACGGGCAGAAAGATCACACATGTCACTGTTTTAGTCTTAGAGAGCTTACAGCAACTGAGGAAACGAACCGAAATACGTTCTAGTATTCTCATCATTCTACCACAAACCAAGGTCAGGACCAATTCTAAAATTTAAAAACCACTGCTTCTCTTCTAGATCCCAGTTTGTATTTTGAGACTAGTCATCGGTGTATGTATTTTAACGCAATAAAAATTCAAACTGACAAATACTGGGAGCAGCTGCTTTGGTGGCGTTTTAGGGAGTCTCAGTATTTAGCATGAGAATGATGTTTACAATATTGTTTAGAGTGCAGACACAAGGTATAACCAATTTCAATTTATCAGATTCCAACAGAAGTCTGACACTGGAACCAGACCTCTCATTTCCCAAATATTTATACACCTGGGAAGAAACAGTCTTTGGCTCCCTTCAGCATTTCCTCCGCATGATTTCAGAAGATGACAACAGCATTTATGCTGGCTGCTGAAGTCAGCTGTGTGTTACAAAAACGTACTGGTTACTGTTTAGTCAACTATCAAATTCATAATTATTCTTCCTACATCAACTATCTGATCACCAAATGATGCTTGCTAGGTAAGGAATTTATTTTACGGACTTAAAAACCTTCCATTCATTTAGTGTGTTTAAGAGGCTCTTTTATGCAAGGCATTTGTGCTTCAAATTTCCAGTCTGATTCCAGACTGTTTGGCTCATCAGCAGGTGTTCAGTCCCGGGAATTAAGCTTCTGAAGAAGGCGGGCTTGTACTCTGGCTCTTTAAAAAGGTTATAGTATAAGTTTATAAAGTTTAGATTAGCACTGGTATCCTTTGAACTGTTCCAAATCACAAAAATCTATACCAACTACATTTTCAAAATGCAAAATCCATCTCATTGCCAAAGCAACAAAACATAAATATGCTGAACCTACCAAGTCTGTACTTTTACCTGATGCTAACAGTACATGTTTCCACAACTCTGACGACATCAGTGACAAAGGTGTAACTACACTTGTAAACAAAAGAAAATTTCCTAACTGCTGCAGTTGCAGCAATTGCAAATACCAAGCTTTTCCATTTTACTTCCCTAAACACTACCCATACGCATTCACAAGTTTACACAAATCTGCAGGCTCCCCTCAGACACAGAGAACTGAGAAAATACTTACTTCTTGCTGCGTTCTTCGTGGCCATTGGCACTGCTCAATTTGTTCTCATCCTAAGCAGGGTTGATAGAAGAACATCGTGAGGACGAAGCGGAAACATTTCAAGTGGTCAAAGGGTAATGGGAATAGGAATAAGAAAATACAAAACAAAAATTTTAATACTAAATTAGTTGTTTACAGTTTAATGTGGAAAGCTTTAGAAAATTTAGGCAGGCATGTTTAACCACTTTGCTGCTTAAGTTTAAGTCAGACAATTACAAAACACAAGACTTACATCATTTAAAAGTGTATATTAAATTGTAGATACTTCCTTACATGGTTTAGAGAGCAAGTTATCCTGCAGAATTCAGCACTCAAGTGGTTAAATGTTATTTCAATAAAATGTAAGAGGAAGTTTCAGGTTTCTGTTTGTGTGCCCCTCTGACCAGTACCAAGGCTATATCTCTGCCTAAGCCCCAGTGGCTACGCTAGCAGCCAGCCACTACGGATTTCCTGTGACCGATGCCATTCCCGAGATCTTCGCTCATTTTCGTTGAAGGGTTGTAAGAGCTTGATGTCACCTCTGTCACACATCTCGCCCTGAAGCAAACAGGGATTCACACTGCTTTAGTAACGTCGACTCCCAAGAAAGTCATCAATAATCCACCAGTCCAGCCTAAACATTCCCTATTTTCCATACCTGTTTACATGGAAAATATCCATGTTAAACCAGGACACAAGAATTTCAACATAACAATTTAACAAATTTTTCTTCAAGATTTTAAAGTAACTGCTAAATATTACATAAACTATAAGTACCACTTAAAACTTACAAATGCTCATCCAAAATTCATTACATAGTTGTAATAAACACTGCAAATAGACTAACAATAGCTGCTATATAATTTATATACTTCATTTACACTTTAATCACATCAGTTACATCAAAAGTACAATTCCTAAGCAACTTCATATACATTTCTTGCAAAACCAGTGCTAAAGCATGCATAATGTTAATACTACACCACCATTTGGTGAAAAAAACAAAAAAAGACAGTATTCATTTGCTGCTGGTTTAGGTAAAAGACATCACTACTCTAATTGATAAAAGTTTTGCATGAAAATTGACATTTCCTAATTAAACAACTAGGACAGAACAATACAAGAGCTTATTTTAGAATGACACGGCAGACTGTGATACTGTCTTTTACTTGCTAAGAACATTCTATTCAGGGATCCAAGAATTTCTGTAAATTCGTTCACTCAGCAATTGATTTCCATCTGCCCTGTTAAAAGATTAACCGCCACCAGTCTTCTGCATTAGAAGCAAGTCTCACTCTTCCTGCACCGAGCAGACTGTTCAAATATTTACTCGCCATGGGACTGGTGAAAAGGTTATTCTTGGAACCCTGCTGTTTTCCCAAACCACTGCATTCACCTTGTTGCTATACCAAACTGAACCTGGCCATTTCAGAAGTTGTTCGTTTCTTGGGTTTTTAGGGGGTTTTTGTTGGTTTGTTTTGGTTTTGTTTGGGGTTTTTTTGTTTTGTTTTGGGTGTTTTGTTTTGTTTTTAAACCTAGGGGACCACGGTACAGCGATACGTCACTCAATTACTACCTTATGATTGACAGTTCACACTGGAATCAAAGGTGAATTCATGGGAGTAGAGGTGAGATATCGTTAGGCAAGTCTACAAAGAGAGATAGATGGGCATTTATTCATCACGCTGAAGTGAAACTACTGCACAATATAATTACATTAACAGTATATATTTACTTGTAAGTTACATGTAATGCATCTCCAATAAGACAAATCATGAGGGCTCCAGGGATGTTAGTTTACAGTTCAGCAGTAGTTTCATGAATAATGCTACATTAAGGTAAACAGGACCTCACTGGCACATTTTTCTCACCTTCTTGTAAGGAGCTTCAAGCATTGCTTCAATATCAATATCATCAGCCATTTTTCAGGACACCTGAAAGAAGAAGCAAAATCCACCTGAGACGGAAAACACCCTTGTGCTTTATATTCCAAAGGCTTTTGCTTCAGAGGCCGTAACTGCATTGACTCAAATTCACGGAGCAGTATCTCAGCAGGCATCTCCAACAAGAACTGGAATGAAGCTACGCCCAGCGAGATGCTAAAGAACGTGACACAAAGCAATTACAGCTGCCAACAACCAAATGCTACTGAACACAATTAGCCAGCGGAAACCCCAGAGGTATTCCAGCCACTGCTTTCAAAACAAAGAGCACAGAGCAGAAGCGCAGGTCTGCGTCCACCTTGAGAGGGCCCAGCACTCAACAAAGACCCAAGAGAGGCACATACAGAACACCGAACACTCAGGCAAACCTGTTCACAGCTTCCTAGCGTTTGCTACCGTCCCGTTTACTAATCTGAAGACTTAAAGTGAAAACTATGGTACTTTAAGAATTATGGTCTCCTGCATAACGGAGGCCACAGAAGAAAGTTATGGCTCATACATCAAGAGCTACGAAAGCATAAACAAGATCCATCCAGTCTGGAACTTCAAGTTTCAGACAAAAAAGATCCACCATGCCATGTAACGCTAGTTACCACAAACTTCTTATTTCAATTGTTGCTCTTATTTAGAATCATAGAATCATTAAGGTTGGAAAACACCTCTAAGATCATCAAGTCCAATCGCCAACCCAAAACCATCAAGCGTGCTGAAAAATGTCCACTGAAGGACATGGTTTAACTTCAACCCCCTAATGTAATTTTGTGTTTATTATACTCTGAATCCCCTTGACATTTGATTTCCTTTCCCTATGCAGGCATGCTATTAAGAACCTGTCAAGACTCTCTGCATTAAAGGGTAGACTCAACTTCCTCAAATCTCTTCATAAAACACTTCCTTGCCTTTTCCTTTCTTAGGCTCAAAAACGGCCAGACCTCTAGATCCAAGTCAGACAGCCCACAAGTGAAGATTTTCCTGCCTGTGTACCATCAAATTGATTTTACATCATACGGGTGAATTCTTGTACCTTGGTTACAGGCATTGCTGCAGGAACTTTGCTGTCCAGAGACTTCTCCAGCATAATGAAATGGCTTTAACGTTTCAAAATCCTTTACGCTGTTCACTCACCACCTGATAACTGAGACCATTATACCTGAGCCACACCACAGGTAAGAATCAAGTCACTCTCCCACCCACATCTGACCATGGCCCATTAACACAATCAAGAATAAACCATAATCCTTCAGCAGTATCAGAGCACTGGAAGGTCATGCTTAATCACTTCACCTAGGCACACTACCCTCATTTTCAAGTTCTTACCCTTCGGGCTACAGTGCTATTACTTACAAATATGATCATCCTTAGTTTACGTGGAACGGCTGAATTTTACTTTTTACTATCTACATTCAGCTTTTCAAGCCATCTACATACACGCCTATGATTTAGTTCATTGCCTCTTTATCAGCATTTGGTACAAACAAGGACATCAGTATGATTAAGGACCATGACGAAACCCAGGATTCTGCAAGAGAATTCCTACCGGTGACAACTCCCACCCACAATTACATTCTCATACGTGTAATTTAGCTAACACATCCAGCTACACCTGGAGCTGGATTCTTCACCCTGAAGGTGGGGACAGGGCCACAACAGGGGCTGCCGAATCGTGCGAGGCATGGCAAAGCAAACAGGGAATGACTGTTCGTGCATTCACTCCAATAAGAAGAGTGAATGAACCATCATCCGGTGGGTTCAACACAAAGGTCCTTATTCACACGGCATTAAGCCATGCAATTCACTGTTACAGAGCACTGTGGATGCTAACAAAGAAAGAAAAACACATGCAGCGTTCAAAAAAACCTGAAACAAAAAAGCACCAAAGTTTACAGAAAAAGCTTTTCATTAAACAAAGACATGCCTTGTGACCCTGAACCACAACTCGCCGATGACTAAGGGCGTGCAGAGAGAAGTATCACTGTACTATTTCCCTGTGTTTCCACTCTTTCTTAGGCATCTACTGCTGTCCCCCATCACAGACAAGCTCCTGAGATACAAGGACCTTTGGTCTCACCCTGTGCAAATTGTGCCCTTTGTACTCTCTACAAAATACTTTCATTGGGATAAAAACATGTTTTTTATCAGAATACCCTCTGTCCACATACCTTCGACCTACTATCAACTTTGTAATTCATGTAACGCATACAATGACGCTACATACAAAGCTATTCTTCACAAAAAAAAAATCACGAGACTCGTTATTAATTTCAAATTGGCAGAAAACCATGACAGATTTTCAATCACCTTTCATTAAACATTGAAGAAGCTCAAAGTAATTATCATAAAAGCCTTCCAGCAGGCTCAAAATAAGCTGCATATGCCTGACATCTCGACAGAAAAATAAACCACCAAACCCAAAACTAATAAGAAAAGCTACTAACAGCAACACCACCACCCCAAAACATCAAAACAAACCCGGAACCAACGACGCTTGAAACTCCGTGGGTCTACAGAAAACCTCCAGGCACATGAAATTTCCTGCTACTGACCCAGGCAGCATTCCGCAGGCAGATTCGCTCTCTCTTCGCTGTGTTACATCACGCGAAAAGGAGTTCAGAGAGGCCCTCTCCTCCAAATCACCCGCTCTGCGACCCCCAGGCGCTGACAGCTCCCCTCGCTTTGCGAGGAGCCGCCGGGAGGGGCGGCGGGGGGCAGACGCAGCCTCTGCCCGGCGGGGTCCCGCCCGCAGC
>Ga0065711_1032855_pt1 | contig 26553 bp, 15 predicted proteins | sample Hoacrofraction12_FD_59098 | JGI IMG/M metagenome (GOLD analysis project Ga0065711, IMG submission 59098) | Hoatzin crop microbial communities from Cojedes, Venezuela - Epithelial fraction 12 v2 (version 2) | ecosystem: Host-associated > Birds > Digestive system > Esophagus > Crop | place... | reverse complement strand
GGGGGGGGGGGGGGGGAATCTATGAATCATGCATATTATTTTTTGTGCAGCTGTCAATCTAGAATAAATACATAAAGTATCCCAAAAATTTAAATTTTCTATCCGAAGTCTATGCTAAGGATACCCAGACTTTTTTTTTTTTTTTTAAGTACAGCTATGAGCAGCAGCAGTAAGAGCAGGGGGCACAACCGCTGATACGTCACAGCTTCGTGACAATTTTCATACCACACTGAACTGGCTTTTTACTAGCAATACATATTCTCAATAGAGGAACTGCTCCTTTAAGCCATAACAACCAGCTACCTATTTGATTGCCACATCTTTTATGCAGGCCAACCAAGAATACTATAATAAAAGCTCTACATGTAATCCATTTGTCTCGGTGTATTCTTTCCTGCACTGTAGGACAAAGGGAGTACAGCTCTCAGATCATCATGGCATGCTGAGGAAAAAAGGGTATTTTCCATACTTCATCATGAAAAAGCAGCTGCATAGGAGCCCTTCCCAATACATTTGCAACCCTTGCTGTTTAATTCCAGCCACATAAAGAACTACTGCAATAGTTCATATTTGGAGGGCGCAGGAAAGCAGGAGTCTAAACAAAGGCAATTCTAGCTGAATTGCTTTTTCCAGAGCAGCAATTACTGTCCATGCCTTGCAGACTGTCTCATAGAAGCAAAAAGAAGACAAGCTGTAGCAGCATTAGAACAGCAGCTGATAGCAAGAGACAGCATACTCCTCCTCCCACTCCACACAAGTAGTACTAGCATTCGTTATTACAAAAAAGTGGAAAGCAAGGCAGACTCTAGATCAGTTTGCAGTTACTAAAAGAGGTGACAATCTGGAAGTTATCAAACCAGGTCTGATTCTAGAAACAGCATTTCAGAGTAACTTTATACAAGACCATTTATAATATCTTTCAGCAGGAGGGAAGACATTAGTTCCTTTCTTCACTCTTCTGAACTTTTTACAACTGTGCAGAAAAACCTTAGATTTTGTACAGAATATCTTTAGCACCATTTCAAGACCACTACTGCAGGTTAGATTTTCCTTATTTCTGTTTTAGTGTGTGGGTTCTTGACCAGAGTCATTGGTCCCCAATGTAAACTTCAGAAAGGAAAATTTGTCCAGTCGTGGATATTTCTGTTAGTAGTTAGTGACTGTTGTGGCAGACTTTTGCTCTTATAACCACAGAAGGTGTAGTAACTAGGCTATCTGAGATAACGTCATCACAACAGAGAAGTCCTTCTGACATTTAAGCAGTTCTCCCTTAGATAGCCCCTTCACGTATTGATACAAACCCCACCCTGAAAGGCTTATAAATCACCACAGTCTATGGAACTTCGAGGGAGATGTTGCTGAAGAGGGCTAGTCAGTGTACTCTGTACTTGCTTGTAAGCAGTCTTAACAGAAGTTTGCAAACGTTAAGCTAGGGAAAGTAAACAGGACAGATTTTTGTTTACAATAACTAGCAAATCTCACTGGAGCTTTCGACACTTAGTATCTATCTTGGAGCTTTTAAGTCTTCACATCTATTGCAATAGACTATATACAGGCTACTGAGAGTGAGATAAAGAGACCCGTTCCATTTTACACATTAAAAGGCTCAAAAATAAGGGCTTAATGTACAATAGCACACACGGGATTGAATATAAAGTGAGACCTCTCTGAACTGGCAGTTTCACCTGTTCTGCAACACATGCTTGGTGAACACAGTCCACTGTTTGCCACCCATGTGAGAGTGTAGTGCTACAAACAAGCTCTTACAGATCACAGTTGCAACTATTTCTGGGTTCTATACTACTTTAGCCTCCTCACTGTTTCATACACCTGCTTAAAGGACTGAGCTCTCCAGTGACTGTGGGAGCACAAGTTTAATCAAGTAAAAGCCTGGTGTTCGTGCCAGATCCTACACAAATCAATGGCAGCTTTGCTCAATGCTTATACTGAGGCACCAGAAATTGTTGGAGATGCAGAGGAGAAAACTCTTTGGGATTTCCTCAAAGCTAGAATGACAAGCTGTGGAATCCTATTGCTTGATCTGCAGTCAGCTTTTTCTCAGAGTACTTCATCTCTTGCTTAGACTGGCAGTAAAACAGCAAAGGTATGTCCCTCTAGTGCCTGATTTCTCCTGTAGCCATGAGCCCTCACACAAAAGTCAGATTTCTGTCACTAGCTTAGCTTTCTAGCAGGGCCTGGTTGGTTTTCTTTAGCTGCAGGGCATCTTGTGAAGCCTCTAGGCTGTTGCCTCGATAATCCTGTTCTGGCTTGTGATAACCAGGATAACACATAAGCGCCACAGGCACCTTCTCTATTTCCTATTGAGGCACCTTTTCCCAAGGCACAATGGTTTGAGAAGCCAGACCCATTATTTCACTGAAAGCAATATTCTAATGCTTGGTTAGCTCTGCAAGAGCTATCAACAGTCAGTAACGCAACTACAAACATAAACAAGGCAGGGAAGACAAGCAAGGCGGCTTGTTTACTCTGTATCCAGTTTATCCTTTGTATGAAGGGTAAGTCTAAGCTTTTCACCACAAAAATCTCTAAGCCAATGCAGCTAAAACAATGGGATTAAGTAGCCAAACTGCTTCTCATATCTCTCAATAGAAAGACTTTTTGACTGATTACTTTAGAGGCTTTAAGCTTTTCTTCTCTATACCTTTCCCAGTTTAGTTCTCCTATGAAACTGCCCTCTAGATCTTAGGTTTTAAAAACATTGGTTTACCTCGCCATCCTACAAGATACCTCCTTTATATGCTCTTTTCAGATACCTGATGACCTTCTCCATATGTTTCATCTCCTTATAGGGATGCTTTTTCAGGACCACATAATCATGTTTAAAAACAATCTGACTAAAGAGAAAGGACACCAGGGAGGCTATTTCCATATTTGCTGCTGATGAACTAGTTAGTAGAAGAGTTGGATTTTTCCATCTGAGTTACAGGTGTTTAATGTGCTTGCCTTCTCCTCAGTCCATAGTAGAGATGCACATGCTTGTTTACTCATTCCAAACAGAGTCCCTAAGGTCAAATTCCTTTCTGTGAGTATCTGTATATGAGGTAACACAAGCAGCCCCCACAGAAGTACTTATAAAGTTTATTCTAAAAAGACAGAAGAAATAACAGACATTCATAGAGACAGCATAGCTACTCCAAGAATTCAGTTGCACCTTTGACAACAGCTTGCTATTCAGTCCTCCAAAAGACCAAAGTACTCAAGAGAAGCTAGGAATCAGGAACAACTTTAGTCATGGGCACCGCATGTACTACATAAAATGCATCTCAAATTTGTTGAGCAAGACATGTAGTCTTGCAGAATTCTCACACAGACTTTTTGAGTATTCCACCATAAATAGCTTAAAATCCCTAATAACAGATATCTGCAGCAGATTACTAGGGCTTCTAGGTATCAAAGAATAATCAAAATCCCAATTCATACTAACCATAAGTCCTCCAAGCACCAAAGAAGCTAACACAGCAAGAAACAGTTTTCTTTCTGAAGGAACAGTAATGCAAATAGTTCTTTACAAGCCTCAGGTGACAACCAGTACTTGCAAAGAGATAAAGCAGTGAAAGATAAACAACTATCCACAGACAGACAGACAGACAGACGCTGCTGGAATACAGCACCATGCTGTTCCCAAGATCTTCACTGTGAGGGAGGAAGCTCTGATATATGTGAGATTCCATTTTAACCAAGTCAAAAGTTGCACTCACCAGAAACCCCAGGAACACAGCCACAGCACTGAGAAAATAGGGCTCTTCCTCCCACAGGTGGTATTAATACTCATCAGCAGAGCTGCAGACCTGAGTGGCTGTCACTGCTGTCCTATAGAAACCCTTAGTAGCTAATTATCATTGCTGTTCTCTGGGTCTAGGAATTCTGCACCACCTGTGGTGCCCCCAGGGGCCCTCTCTGGGTATTCAGAACTCTCTTCCAGATCACCAGTAGTAACCCAGTGGTGGGTTTCATTGCTCTCATGGTCCAAAACCTCCGAAGTATCTAGGGGCTACAGCCAAGTAGCATGCATAGAGCAACATGGAGGCTGGGCTGTAAGCCTCGGTATCTCCAAAAGAGTGCAAACATACGATATGTAGAAGGTTCTGGAGAGGAAGTGCTGGAGGCCCAACAAGGGAGAACATGAAGTAGAGAAGGATCAGCCTTTTCCTGAGGAAAGAGAGCCCTTGTCTTAACATTATCAAGAGTAGGTGCTGGAACAGAAATGAACTCGATAATGTGAGAGGCCTAACTGGTATCCAGATAAAAAGGCTCTACAGAGTGGCACTGCTGACAAGCTCTGTTCCCATTTGGTCACAGTGATACGGTGAGCATCTGGCAAGTTCTGTTTAGGAGACCTTTTATTAAAATGGATCAATTCAGGGAAAAACAAACTGCTTCCTGAAAGCAGATGTTCAAATATGAAACTCCATGGAGTTACCAGTGAACACATAAATAACACATTTTGAAATATGGAAGAATAAGAAACATTTAATTGCACAATTCCAGTTGTGAACAAGAAATTACATAAATTCCCAAGGCTCCTATTCCTACGGCATGTCCTGAAAAACATGACATCAGTATATTGAGCACATCCTTATTTTCTCTCAGAATTCAGAAGGCTTTTAGAAGTGGCTAAAGAGATTGCTACAGATAGGATATACATAATGTCACTTTCCCAGTGACTTTAATGGAAGTTGTGTCATTTATTACCAAAAAAAAGCAACAAATAAAAAGCATGGGGGTTTTCCTTGCTGCTAAGCCTGGTTGCAGAAAGGCTCTTACACTTCATTCAGTTCATGTACTGAGAGTGGCCACTATACCACCTGTGCTGGAGTCAGAGACTTGTTCTGCTGAGAGCAGAGATGAGAAATCTCAACTTCTCCCTGAGGATGTACATGGTCCATCAGGCAACGATGGAAACAAATTTTCTTTCACATAGCTGGTATGGCAACAAAGACGACATTAAACCTAGCACATTTTAACTGTCCATTTGAAAAGAGTGGTTATCTGAACACAGGACTATGGGACTGGATTTTTTGAGGCTAGTGTCTGTTTGATTTTCAAGCAGTATGAAGAACCATGTATTTGTGTCAGTAAATAAGGTTTTCAAATGTAATTCTGATGAGAAGAGGAGCTCAACACAAGAAAAACTCTAGCTTCTTCCTTTGGCTTAGCAGAGGTACCAGGACCTAGTTAAAGTTTCTTTTTTGTCTTGTCTGTGGTACGGGTAACCTGTGAAGATGCCCTCAGCCTGAAAAATTTTCATCCAAATTCCAATTTAATCCAATAACTCAGACTCACAGTACTGCATTTGGAGTAATTTCTGATTTTAAAATGAACATCAAGTATTCATTTTAAACTTCCAAATTTAACTGAAAAATTGGCCGAGACTAGTATGATGACACCTGAGTCTTGTTTCCTGAGGAGTTCAGCACCTTCTGTGAGCTCTACTATCTCCAACAAATGTATAGATGTTACAGGCTGGGTACCCTAATGTAGCAGGTTTGGAGTCTCTTTATGAGTGTTTGACATGGGTTTCTCTGATGATGCCAGTATGTGAAACGACTTGGACATCTGAGGTTGAAGCATGTCTAATTCCTTAGTTACAAAGGTGAGATTGGTTTCTTGGCCAATTTTGGTATCTGTGAGATACACCTTAAAGTAAAAGAAAAGTCAGCATCAAGAGAAGGTCAGCTTTGCTAAAATCTGTACACTTTTTCCTCTAAACCTTTAATGTCTAAGACTATTGACTTCTGCTTTTTTTTTTCTAAGTTGTCTTCTCCGCTTCGTAGAAAATTTGCCACTGTATGCCCAATTTAAAGATATTATTGAGTTTTCCTGAAAATACTGGCAGGCAAGTTGTAGTACCCAGGATTTGATTGTGGGCATATGGTTAGTAATGAGATTCTAATTAGATTTTGATACTTTAGCCTGGTGTGAGAAGGGTCAGTCTCTTAATCATGTTAGACTTTGAAGAGATTACAGGAGTGACTTTTTCCTCCTTACAGAATCTGCACTAAGAGCTGCCTCTCTTTAACTAGATTGCGACACTAAATGCAACTTGATAAATGTTGGCACACTGCTGTATTAGCTATAAAATCGCATACACAAATTTATTCGTTTTGTAACCCCACAGCACTGAATTGCAATATGAAAAAGGGCACTCCACATGTTCTCCTACTAGAATAAACTCTCTGGCATAATCATGAATGTCCTATTAAACAAGCACTCTGAATTCTAGCAGGATTTTTTCTCGCTGCAGATTTCACTGACCAAGGCGAACCAACACAGACATAAGACTACCTCTAACTTCAGTCTCACAGTAAGTTTTCTCTGACTTGCTACTTCTGTGTAGATCAGAAATAATACTAAAGGGCACCTCTGTCACTTCTGCTGTCATTTTTGTTCTAACTTCATCCAAAATGAGCCTTTCAGGAAAATGAACAGCACTCCTGGTATTAGAGAAAAGCTAAAGGGGAGGGGAAAGTGCAGGGATATAAATCCATGGCCTTAGAGGGCATATGGTCTAAAATTTATGACTTGGCATTCTCATCTCACGTACCTATCCTTCCTCCACCTCCCTGCCAGCGAGTACTGGTCTTTACAGCCGTGAAACACACGTCAAGTAACTAGCTCTGTCTTACATGGTTTTCAACAGCAGTAGCATTTATTTATGTACATTAAAAATTGACATGTGCCTTAGATCAGAGGCTGTACGTTGAATTAATCTCCCTGATTTTGCATGTAAGTTTACATCCACACGGGTCAAGCAGCCATCAAAGTGAAAGCTCTCTGACTGTTACAGAAAGGATAACCTACTTTTTCCAAAGCCGCCATCCTGGGCTGCCACTGTACTCAAGGTACAATCTGTCCAGGAAGCCAGAAGGAGTCCTGTGCAGGAGACAGGAGGAAATGCGCACATCAGAATCAGATTTAGCCATATTAGGATTTAGCCATACTGACTTTCAAGGCTATGTGATGTGCTCTTAGCATGCATTCTTAAGATGTGTGGCCTGATTGTGTAGATGCTGAGGTAAAACACTTCTGTTTTACCCAGTAAAGTGGATTTTTATGCCAGTTTCCATTAATTACTGACATACACTTGGTGCGTAGCCACTTTAACCCAGCCAGTGGGAGATACGCACATATGTAGCCACAGATATAAACATACACATATATATATACACACATGCACACACTAGCATATTTACTGTGTCTGTATAAAACCCTGTTTGTTTACTGAGGAGTATAGCCTTTACAACAAAAAAGTCTCCAAAATACTTTCTAATAAAAAACAACCTGGGGAAGCTACTTTCCCTTCTTTCTTTCCTCCTTCCCACATCTGCTTTCTGTGGTATGAAGAAGGAAGAAATTTTTTTTATAATGAGGGTGGTGAAGCACTGCAACAGGTTTCCCAGAGAGGTGGGCATCCCTGGAAACATTCAAGGTCAGGCTGGACGGGACTCTGAGCAATCTGACCTAGCTGAAGATGTCCCTGCTCATTGCAGGGGGGTCGGACTAGATAGCCTTTAAAGGTCCCTTCCAACCCAAACTATTCTATGATTCTATGATAACAGCTAGCAGAAAGAAAAAAGTAGATGAAGGGAGTGTTCTGTCCCCAAACATAAGGAGTAAATCACGCTTGTTTAAAAGGAGCTGTTTTTAAAATCTGACGAAAAAAAATACATTGTAGAAACCATGCACTACTCTGGGAACAATATAACTGCTAAGCTTTGCTCACAGCAGAATCTTAGACAGCTTTAGCTTTAGCATGTGTAAAACAGGGCACAGGAATCTGAATCCACCTAAGAGACTGGCTGGAGTAAATCTCATCTACTTTTTATCTTCAGTATGTTCATTTTAGTTGGCTGGCCTGGCTGACCACTTCAATAAGCTCTTTTTGAGGTGAGAAATATCTCCATAAATGCAAACGAGTTGTTGAAAATGGTAATGAATGGAGCCCAACCAAACACACTTCTACGAAAAACAGAGCTGAAGCCACTCTGACAAGACAAGAGTTGTGCTAGTTTAAAGTCTATTAACAATAAATAGGGCCATGCTTCACCCCCAGCACAGCTGGCCTCTGAGGAAGCTAATTGTACTTGTCCTTGAAAGAGAAAAGAGCAGATAAGCCACAAAGAGTTATATTGTGGGAACAGCTTGTGTGGACTCTGGTGGAGGACATGAAAGGAGCCAACTAAAAATACATTCAGTCCTGATTGTAGCCAGCTTATTTTGATGGGAACTATTTATATATTCCGTTTAGATCTTTAATGTTTCTGTGGTGAATTCCTCCTTCTCTTTTTTTTTAAAGCCTCAGCAATTGATTCCTAAATAACTGAGATTTTTTAAATCTAATCGAAAGCAAATCAAGGTATTTAATCATAGCTGTAAATTTAAAAGTACAATGAAATTAATTGTTACACTTAGGAAATTGTTTTGTATGTGTAATGAGAAAATCCTTTGTATTCAGCTATGTAAAGCAGGCAAGTTTGTCAAAGTACTACATTCATATGACTTACTACCTTGTTACCTATATTAAGTCTTGAATTTAGAATTTATGCCTCTCAATTTTAAGCTGTAAGTCTTAAAATCCTTACTGTTGCTTTCAGATTGCGAGCGGGGTTTCTGTAGAAGTACTGACTGCCTGACTAAAGACCCAACCAAACATGAACGCACACAAACAGATTATGAGAAACTGAGGAGCAATAATCAAGATAGGTTCATAAGCTTATTGACTTTGGGTTCCTTACTTCTTTTTTCTGTGAGCGATTTTTCTCATTCGCATGCTCTGCTGGATGCTGGTTTTGCCTCTTGTTGACACACAACGCAAAGGACGAAATTGTCAGAGAGGGACCACACATCTTTGCATTGACAATATCTTACACAACTTCATATACAACTGCTCAGTGTAAGTCACAGATACTCTCGTATTAAATCACACGGAAACCAGCAACTCTTGAGAGAGGATCACCTCAGCTCTTGCATTTCAATTTGCTGAAGAGAAGAGCTTTTCAAAGGTATCACTTTTTGAAACTTCAGAGTATGGGTCATGTTGGAAAGAATTTACCTTCACTCAGATTTACTGCCCTGACCTCCTGCAGAGGTGCCAAGGACAGGCCAACCCCATCTTACATAACTATGAAGCTGGTGTTTCTCCTGAGCTCTCCAGCTAAGAGTGTAGGCGCATTCCCTACGCTAAGAAAGCTATTGTTCAAATCCCTTCAGTACTTTACTGTATTTGAACCTTGGAGATTGTCTTCTGTCTGGACATTGCCTTATGTCTGGACAATGTTGTGTCCTCCTGGCAGTGGTATTTTATTGGCAAGAGAAGAAGCTACATCAAGAGGACATTTTCAATTTGGAGCTGGCAGGCAAAACATGGTGAATTGTCTACTTTGGTTCTTCTTAAAAAGCATCATTTTATGGGGACTGACTTTGCCAGACATTTAGCCTTTATCTCCCATCCGGTGCTGCAGTTTAAAGAGGAATTCAAATGGGCGTAACTTGTCACTGCTGCCAAAAGGCATGGTCCCATCCCACTGCTACACGGCTGCATGACTGCTTATGCCAGCACAAAAGGGGCGGAGGTAGAAGACATGACAAGAAGCAGGAGAGGGCAGGCAGGACTGCCTCCAGAAGCCATAGCAAGCTATGGCAATTCAAAACCTTTCATGAAATTAGATTTGAGCTGAGAAGGATGCTGAGCAAGAACTAAATAGATATATGCAAATCTTACAGCAGAAGCACAGGCACCTCCTGAGTCAGGTGAAAGGAAACAGGTGAAGAGTATCGAAGCATTGGATATTGATGCACCAAAATGGTAGCTTGCTGCTTTCGTCTCCCTGCTGAAGGTAACCCAGACTATCCTGTACTAGATCCTGACTGCCTTCACCTAGATTGGTGGCTCAGCTAGTATTTTCCTCTTCTAACAGTTCTGTAAAAAGTCTTTCTCTGGCGAGACAGATGAATTTTTGTTTTACTTATGAATGAGATCTATGCAGCATACAGTCCTATCCTCTCCCTCTTGCATTTCTTTCAACATCATAGAGAATCACTGGCCTACTTGCACAGCACAGACGTCTCAAAGGTGGAGACCTCAGCCCAAGGTCTCTAACTCTGTTACTAATCCGTAAGTAAGGCCATCTCTGCGGGCCACGGACGCATCCTGCCGTGTTTCTGTTTCAGCAGTGACATCTGTATTATTGACATGCCAGGGAACAGCAGAAATCCTTGCAAGCTGGAGAGCCTCAGACCTCATGGTGTCAGGTACTGACAGCTATCTTGGGAGTCCCGCAGGATGGTGCAGAGAAGTGCAAGAGAACCTCAGACGAAGCCCTGTGCAGAGATAAGTCAGGGACACCTCCCACCGCCACCAAGCACTAGCCTGGTACCCTTTGCTGTTGAAATTGTCCTGTTTGCTCAGTCTGTCACCCATTTCTAAGCTCGGATTCAGCCCATCACATGAAGTGCACTGGCTGTCTGGCACTCCTTGAAGCACTACAACAGCCTTGCTTCAGGAACTGACAGAATTGACCATCAAGCCTGCCTTGAGTAAGCAGTATCTGCCCGGTTGGCAGGCGCCTTCACAGCCAGAGGAGGAGACGTGCCCTTACAACACTTTTCCCAGCAGCAAGAAGCCTGCCTGCATTATTTTCAGGGCAGACAGATAATTCTGGACAGAAGTTGCCATTTTTGTCACAGTCTGTTCAAAGAGCTGTCTGAGCTTGGAATATAGAGTGTGACTATGATGGGAAATCTTCAAAAGCCCGTCGCCTGCTGGACTGCGCTGCAGTTCGGACCGCTGCTGCCTGACGTGGCAAATCCAGAGCCATGGGGTACCTCTCCCCAGAGGGAAGCGGCACTTTCCATGGGCAGCATCCGCCTACAGACCTGGGCCAGTGACTATGCTGGGGGGTAACTTTTACAGAACGGAATGAGAACTTTTGACCTCCAGAGCACAGCGTGAGGCAGTTTTTCCTTTCCCAGGGGAACTGCTGAGGAAGCAAACATTATTATGGATGACGCAGATGAGAAAATGAGAAATGGGGACAGGGGAGGAGGATGTATTGTTTAAATGGAAATTTTTTAATTTATCACGTTTCATTTCCTATCAGTGCATCTAGAATTCAAAGCGGTAGTGTTTAGATGAATAGTGTGAAAGATGCCCACTGCGCATTCATTCCCAAGTAACGCGGGTCAGGGCAGCGGTGTTCCTTGGGCAGGGCAGTGGCCCGGATCCCTCCAGCGGGTGTCGGGCCCAGAGGCCCAGCACGCCTTGCAGGCCAGGTCAGTGCCCGGGGAAGGAGGCGAGCGGCACGCTGCTCCTCGCAGAAAGGAAACCAGCTTTTTGGTTGTGGGTTTTTTCTGACTGCGAGTTTTCTGGAGGTGAAAGACAAACGCAAGTGGCATCTTTGTGGTACAGTAGGATTTTTTAAATAACTAATTATTAAAAGTACACCACAGAGGTTTTAACTGTAATTTGCTATACCCCTATACAAAGAGCTTAAAATAGAAAATGACAAAGTTGATTTAATTGCAATGATCTCAACTCCTTAAAAAGTTTTAGCGTAGGGACAGGAATGGAAGCTGACTCAACTAGAAATTACCTTCTTCACTGATGTTCTTCTTACACGACCTTTTCCATGCTACTTCCAGTTTTCACTGACATGCACCCCTAGACTGCACTTTAACATAAGCTAAGTCTCAGAGAACATTATTTTGAACCTGCTCTATATAGAGGTCTTACATAATTGAAGCCTATTAAATTGTCAGGGTCCACACAATGCTGAATTAGGGTGGTTTTTTTAATCCACATTGTGTAGAATCACCTCTGAAAGCCTAACATTGTATCTGTAAGGATATTCACTTGGTTGATTTGATACTAAAACTTAATAACACTGCAAACAGGTTACTTGGGTCAGGTTATAAATGGCACCAAAATCCTTTTGTGAGGTGGAGTTATGTCATCTAAATGCAGAAAACTTCATAAGAAGTGCACGTATTTCTCAGCATGGTTACAGTAGAAGTTTACATTTGGTAAAAGAAAGTTAGTATCTCATAGTTAGACCTACAAAAGTCTGAGGAATAAAAAAAGTTTTCATAAACTTCTTTTATTGCTCCTGTAAAAAAATGCTTGGAAATAGTTAAATATCCTGATTGCTGTACACTTGCATACTACTCCTCAGCCCTCTGAAGATGTAAAACTGGTCTCTACAAATAGCACAGTTACAAATAAGCAGGCTTTATTCTTTCCCTTCATTTTAAAATGTGTGTGAAATAAATTTCAGCTTTCAAACCCAAAAAAGCAAAGACTGTTTTTCAAAAAATAAAATAAAAAATATCCAGTAGAGAGCGCACCCTAGAGTCGCTTCCTGGCTGCTGTCTTGCAGGGATCTCGCACGCACCAGCACCATCACGCACGCCCTGTTTCACAGAGACAACAAACTTAGGCTTTAACTATAAAACTCTTATAACAAGCGGGGTTTTTTTTAATTATGTTATTCAAGGTAAAAGCCTGGATAGTTTCTCAGATTTCTGTCTTGCCGACAAACTGGTCATGCTGTTATCAGCAAAACTATCAGGAGTACTATCCCAGCAGGGCTGACAGAACTAGTACACCAAGGAGCAAGAGCACACAGGTCAGAGCAGTGTGTCAATCCCCACCTTCCTTCCCATACTACTAATGCATCCCACAGAGGTTAGCTCACACTTCTCCCTTGTATGGGATTACCGATTTCCCAGACAGCCGAAATCTTGAGGGGGTACCAGCTTGTCTGTGTTGTATAGTCTACAGGTACGGAGTGCTACCTGGCTATTGCACGTGGCAGTAACTTCCGACCTGGGAGCCTCTACCCGCTTACGCACGCCACCAGGCTGCTTTAAAGACAAAGCTGGCACCTCCACATCGCAGTATGTGCACCATTTGGGGAGTACCTTCCCTTCATACGGTGGATCCACCAGTGCTGGTGCACTGACACCAGATCACAGCAGTTCTGCACAAGGAAGGACAGACGGACTTTTCCTAGGTAATTCACCATAGCACACAGAAGAGAGAATAGGTTCAAAGTGTATGCAACATTTTATTGAAAAAATATGAATGTTCTGTACATAAAGTACAACTCAATGGGCTTGATAAAATCTCCAGAGACTTATTGGTTAATGTAGGTCATCTTTTCTTCTTTTTCCTCTAAGGGCATAAAGTATATAATGAAGCTGCAGGTCCCCTGTACTTGTGCAAGGACAACCCCGTTGCTGTGCGTGCAGCATAGCGCCTGGCTCTACAGACGGGACTCCAACATGCTCAATGTACTTTGATGGATGGTCTGCAAGAAATGTAAAGCATGGAAGAACTGCACAGGACTGGTCCTTCAATCCACTGATGATTCAAAATTTATTGCGAGATCTCTGTTATCCTAAACAGTGTGCATCTGCGTATCCAATATTTCTGACAAATAAATACAAAAATAAATAGGGATCTGGCCTCACAGAACCTAAGTCTCAGAAGCAACACAATTTGTAGCAAGCTACATACATAATTTCAACTATACCAACATAATTTATTTAAATCTCTATCAATAAAGGTATTAAAAGTATAAATTCTTACCCAATACTGAGAGTTTAGTTCTGGAAATAAACCCAGAAAAACAAAGCTTTTTCAGTCCTCTCTTTACAATTTAGTGTGCTCTTAGAAAATGCTTTATAGCTGAACTTCAGCAGAAACTAGCTGCTATATAATGTAATTCTATCCCCCAAACCTAATATAAAAAGCTTTTAAAATCTTTTTACAGTAACTGGCTTTCATGTCCTAACTTTACATACAGTTACGAAAAATACTGCACATAGCAGTGCTGACTAAAAATAGGTTTAGTGTTGAAACTACATGCACAAATGCTGGAGTATCAAAGCAGAAACTGAATAATGTGGCAGCTTCACAATTAACTTATGTTGCTAATTGGATGGTGTAACAATACTGCAATCCCAAAAGATATGTATGTTGCAAATGGAAAGACAATGAACAGGACTGGATGAGGAGAAAGTTAGGCAAAAAACCTTTTTGTCTTCTCCATTTAAAACTGGAATGTCCGTTATCGCCAAGAAGGTAAATGTAGACCAGCGTTAGAAGCTTGTACTAAATCAGGAGTAAATTGTGATGACTTCTCGGCCGCCTCCCCTAACAAGTAATACTCTCTCCAGACCCTCAGTCAAGACTTCAAGAAACTCCATGTCTGTTTGGGTAAAGTCAAGGACAAAATACATATCAAAACCAAAATACACAGAGACCAGCGTGCATATTGGGTTTATGTGGCAAGGCGTTGGTAGCGGGGAGGTTGCAGGGACATCCTCTGCAAGACGAGACCAGGGGCTGCCCCCATGTCAGACAGAGCCGGTTTCAGCTGGCTCCAAAACGAACCCACCACTGCCCAAAGCTGAGCCTGTCAGTGATGCTGGTGGCACCAGATTACACAGCCGAACACCCTCCCAGCTGCTCTCTGTGAAGATTGAGTGGTTTTCAGTCACAGTGGCCCAGCCTCTCCAGGGAATGGTGGAGGAATAAGCATCCTCACCCATAACCTCAAGTTTAAAACCTCTCCTGAGCTGTAGTAGCTGTGGCCAGCACACTGTTGTGAAACAGCCATTGACTATTACTATCTTGTTTTAGGAGAAAACAATCATTCCATCTGTGATTTGTGACTTGTGAGGTGCGTTTTGTGGCACAGGCCAGTGAAAGGCTTACTAATTTGATGGTACAAACCAAGGCTGAAGAGCAGCTGTGCACAGAGAACAATGGTGCCAACTGGCTCACCAGATCACAATCCTGCACACTGGCCTTGCTTAGGGCAGGGTGCAAGTATCCCTCTAAGTGCCACAGTGCTGTCGGTTTGAATTTTAGTCTTCCCAGAGCAATGCACTTGGAGCTAAGCTCCCAAGTTTGGATGTGTGAGCCACGCCTGAGGTACGCCCGCTCTGTCAGGACTTCCTCTTCGCTCCAGTTCAGACACTGCCCTGCCCAGGGCGCTGGCTGCTGTGAATGCCACCTTAAACATCTGCTACATCCACTACTGACAGTTAAATTAAATAAATTTAATAAATAAATAAAATTAAGTATGACTTTTGACAAGACTGAGTTCAAACCTACAGGGCTTCCAGAGCAACCAACTTTATGCAATTACCACGTAACAGCCGCAAGCCAGTTCCCTCCCCTCAGTGGACACTTTGTCACATATGACAGCTTGACAGCATTTGTGGCAAAATGAATTCAAGAGCACAGATCATAGAAGGATTTTCTCTGTGGACCAGGCCTTGCCTGAAAGGATACAGTTTTCATCACCATCAGTATTCTTTGGAGGACCAGGCATGTTGAGGAGAACAAGTCTGGCATCATGGGATCTATTTACAATAACTTCATTGAGCTTCACTGCTGTGTGCATTCTTCGGACATTAGACTGGTTCCTGTAGAAGGAGCACATTCACGCTTATTGTTAGAAACATGCCTCTGAAAACTGAATGATTAACAAGGCCCTTAAAAGCATACCTTGAATCTCCTGAATACCCTGTTAAATGTCAACTCAACACGCAATAAAATTCTTTAAACTTAATGATGAAGATGCAAAAGAGATTTCAGAGTTCTTCAGGTACGGCTAAATCCATCGGTTTTAAGACCCCTGGAGTCAAGTCTCCAGTTTACAAAGTTGTATTGCTCTTCAAGAAGCATGTTTTATAAAGATGATTTACAGTCTTGCATAAGAAGTTAAAATGCATTTTCACAAGGGGAACACGCTCTTTGACTGTGGACACTGGTGACTGCAGAGCTTCCTGTCGGGCAGCCCTCTCCAGATCCCCTCGCTCCCATGGCAGCGCAGACCACGCACCTCTCCTGGACTCAGTACCTGAAAACTCTCTCTCACACCCATTGGAACCGAGTAGGAGACTGGCACCACTGTGCTTAGTCCACACTTCCCATGACTGCACTTGTCTTTCCCTGTTGAACAGCTGTTGACATCTCCAGAGAAAGCCTGGTTTCCTCCAGTCGCAGGCTGGAACGCAGCCTACAAAGGGCTGGATGTATGCCTGCTCCTGGGCTTGTCTGGTGTACAGTAAGGATTCTGACTTTTCCTTCAGCTGGATGCTAATCAGCCTCTCTGTCTGGTTATTCACAAGAAACACTTATGGCCCAAGTATCTTTAAAATCTCAATCATGCTTTCGAATTTGAGTAGCCACTTGATTCAAAAGTTATGGAAGAGAAGGGAATAGATGCAGCATGATCTCATAAGCCTCTGCTCCTTAAGAATCCAGGCTAAGAGAGGTAACAGGATTAATTATTCAGAATATATCATCACAAAAAAACACCAATTCATGCAGGAACAGAACTGGAGAGTGCCCTTGGGAGATTTTGAGCCAGAGAATGATGTTCCTTCCTACAGGAAATCAACCATTATTTTGGTAACACAAAAGGAAAAACAATATAGAAATAGATTTATCAAAGGGAGAATACATTTAAGCTTTGAGGAGTTCCACTTGTTTGTTGTTTTTTCTTTATTTTAATATATTAAAAACAAGTACTAGTAGAAACAAATCAAATATGTATCTACAGTTTTGTTAATTCAGCTTTACATCATGAGTGAAAGTCTCTAGTAACCTTGCTACTCTTCTGAATATTTAGGTTTGCAAAGAAATGTTTTATATAGACAGAAAATAGAAGATGCAATGATGACAATCATGTTTATTATACTAACACCATAATATACCCAACTTTGAATTACCTCTCTGTTATTTCATGTTCTTATTTAATTTAGAGCAAGGACATCCTCTGTCTCACCACGTCAGCTTCAGAAAGCCAGGGACAACACGAAGGCCAGATCAAGTTTACAGGAAGTGAGGAAGAAATCAGCACCAGAAACAATACACTGGTATTAACTGTGGATAGTTTTGGAAAAGTAATTGAAAACTAAAGACTTGGTATTCTCTAAAGTGACATTTAAAACTGGCCTCTCCCCAGTGATTTGCAGGTGTACGCTCTAAGAGAGGGTTTGCTTAGTGTCCAGAAACTGCCAGAAATAACATCATAGCAGTGTTGCAGAACAAGAGCTTCTCTACATGAGTAATGTTTCCTCCTGCTTGTGTCATACTCTGCTTAAGGAAATAGGTTCAGACCTGTAACTGTTTTCTATCCTGACTTAGTTCTTGTCAGGACAACTCCTGTAGTTTATTACGTACTATTTATAACGATACTTAGCTTAAGTGGCTAATCCTGCTCCCTTTAGAAACATTGCTAAGACTGCTCAACTCTAACTGCTTCTCTTTTCTTCCATAATTACATATAGTTTTCCTGATTTTTAGTTGAGAAAATGAAGTCTTCCCTCTCAACCATCTTAATGTACTTCTAAGTTAAATAACAAACTTACAAGTTTTCCCACTCTCTGAAAGCATGGAAGAGGAAAAAGTACAGGTAGTTAACACCAAATTCAGCAGAATTTTTACAGTATATAAACTATGTATGATTCATCCTAAACTAGATTTGAATTCTCACTGATTTATTAGGAAGAAGTATCTGGAACTTTGCCAAGTACACAAAGCTGACTGAGTGAACGCTTCATCTAAGATGTAGTATCACAGGAGACTCACACGTTTTTATACAAAGCCACAAACAGAGCCTTATTTCTAGCTATTCAGGGGCACACATGTGGTAATACCAAGGCTGTTGTTACACGTCAGTGCTCCTTCAACAGCAAGTCTGTCTCGGAGGGTTTTATCACACACATATTCTATTCACAGTCATTCATCAGCATCTCCACAACTTCTTCCTTGCTGTGTTAAGTATCTGCACTACACATTAGATAGTGAAATTATCAGTCTTTTTTTTAAATTCTGATTAGATCAGTGAAATCATCAGCCTGGTTTTCAATTGTGTGTTTTGCTGAGGTATTTGGGAGACAGGAGGAAAGTTGTAACAGGATTTAACAGCTTCAGTTTAGAATTTAACTATACCAGGTAGGATGGTATATGTATGTATGCCACATTTAATTGGTTATAGATTTCTCAGGAGGCTAACTGCTGTCTTTTCAGTAGTCAGATCTCAATGTTTATTGCGCAAATCTAAACCAAGGATTACGAGACAAAAGATAATAAAAGCACAGCACATCTAGAGTTTCAGGAGGTGCAAGCTGTTGACTTAGACAAGACTCACGGCTTAATGCTGATGAGATCTCTAAAGCTTCCCACAGCACTGCCTCGGTTCCGCTTCTCAGCATCACATTTCTCTTTTGTCCAGGTCATCTGGATGTTCTCAGGAACTGGGTCCCCCTCATCTTCTTCATCCGAGTAGAGGCTCTCCAGACGTGCTATTGAATGTCTGTCCTTTACCAGCTGAGCCTAGAGGGCACATGAATGACAAGGTGAACTCAGAGACTTCATTTTACATTCTCTGGTTCTGTTTAAGCAATGAAAGGCTTTTTCTTCCATTGTATCCTTTATTTTGTCCAGTCAATTTAGCATTTAGGACAGCTCTGATACCAGACAACGTCCCTAGCCAATAATCTCACATATCAAACTTGACTTTAAACAGTTTGATGGGTGTCAGTCACACAGAATTTGGACTAAGAGAGGCCCGTATCTATACAAGAGAAAAAGACAGTCTAGCTCACATTGTGACATAGTCTGAAACAATGCACAAGTCTGACTCAAAAGTGACAACAAAAAAAAGCTGGACAAACACATGCAGAAGAATGAGATCATCTGCACCTTTCATAGCTACATGCCCTAACAGTCCAAACTGGAATGAAAGCTTCAGTAGCAAAACAAATAGAGACAAACTCCAGACATCCCATATAAAGCAAAAACAAGGTCAAGAAAAGGTTAAGACTTACATCCTCAAGTCATCGAGCATCATTTACATTGCAAAGGGGAACACACAAATCCCTTCAACAGCATATATGCTGCCATTTTTTTCCCCCCCGAAACAAATGATTTCTAGCATTATTTTGCAAGTACAGCCAGGCTATTCAATGACTTTGTGCAATTTTGGGAAACAAAAAAGCTACATTAAAAGTTTGTCCTTACATCTTTTGAATGCAGGATTTAAATCTAAACAGCAGCTATACAAAACACTACTAGGAAGGCACTTTGTTATCCACCTCAGCAGCCCGTACCAATCAACCACAAACGACACACATACCTCCCTTTCCCTCTCTGTTTTTGTCAGCCTCATTTGCCTCAACATCTGAGATCTCTGCTCCATCATAAGAGTTCTCTCGTAAGTATATGCTGAGATATCACTATTGTGCTGCAGAAATAAGAAAAAATTATTGTGCTTGTAATCAAGTCATAACCAAACACCATTTGCATCATAAGTTGAAAAACAGGCTCAAATCCCTTACCATTTCTACCACTTCTACCTCTGCCTCTATTCGGAGTTGATAGAGAAAAGTGGCCAAGTCCTTCTTCATCTGGATGCTGTTATCATCCATCTGGGCTACAGTAAAAATTCTCATTTTGCATTTTCTCCAAACCTGGTGAGGGAACGCAAACTCTCAGTATTTGAACCAATAATATTTTGCTCTACAAAACAGGAACTTATCAATATATCCACTCTTGTTTATCAATACAGGCTCCATGACTGGACCTTGATTCTTTAAACTAAGGCACACAGAAGTAGCTGAGTGACCAACATTCTTTGGCTAGCTCCTTACTTTGTGCTGTTTGAGAAGAAAAGGAAGCAACATCAACATGCCTCCATCATGCACAATCCACCACACGTCAATGTTGCCTTCATTGTAGCGGTCATGGTTGCTGGGGTAGAAAGACACATTTTTGGGAACCAGCAGAGCCAGATGGGCTGCAGTTGTGCAGCGAACAGTACCTGCCCAAAAGGGGAAGAACAGACAGTTACTTCCAATTCTGCAAGAGTCAGCTATGGTTTAAAAAAAGAAAAGAGTTACTCACTGAGCAAATGTCAGCAAACCACAAAAGTCATTACTTACGTAAAGAAAAGTATGTACAACAAGGCTTGCACAGACAGGTCGGACCAACTGACAAAGCTAGGATAAAGCAGACTTACAGGAACACAAGCCCTATTTCACGTTTGAAATAAAAGCAGCAATCTTCAAAGCTAAGTATGAGCAGAAAGCATCTGCTCTGTTCTAATTTGAGTGTGTGAAGTAACTGGACCATAGGGGAAGGAGAGGGATATAGGCAAGGAGCGTGTTAGCTCCAGTAGTGAAAAGAGATGGATAGGTTAGGACCTGTGAGAAGACAGAGATTATCTAGGACACAAATTATACTTTGCCATAAACACAGTATCTCTCAAGTCTGTAATTTTTTAACCATTCATTGGACAGATTAATTTTAGCCGCTTGATCTCTGAAGATCTTTCACAGGTCTTCTACCTACAAGAAGTGGTATTTCAAACATAGAGCAGTTTTGTGAGAAATTATCTACTTCACAATCAATACTAGAAAAAACAGACTAAAATCCAAAACAAATTTCACAAGGATTCTGTTAAAATCCCCTCTGTGTAGTAAAACACCTCTGTTCACAATGTTTGATCACACAGAACCTTTAAAGCTCACCTATAAATGTCTTCCATGACCTTGGATCTTCACTTTGTCTCCAGCCATATGGCCATCCCAAAACCACAGTATTATGTTTCATGCCACCTAGTCCACAGGACTGGATCAAGTGGGCAATTCCTTCACGAACTTTATTGGCTACAACTACTTGACAGAATCCTTTCACCTTCTCGATGTCCATCATATTCTTAATAGTCTGCAAGACAGACAAGGAAAAACCTCACAACCAAAAAGGAACGCTTAGTATTTCTCTATCATGTGACTACAACGTAAATTCCCAGTTCATGCGTCCACAGGTAAAACATATTTCAAAGCAAAGTTCTGCTCATCCGCTTTCCTTAATAAAACGAAGAGAAAATACCCACTAATTGTGAATAATACTTGTTAAAACACACATAGTCCCTTCCAAACATAATTATTTCTAACATATTCCAATGTATTCTAAGATCACGGTTTTTTGGTTTGTGTTATAATCTCTTATTCATAGTAGTAGTCAGTGATACAGATGTCTCACTTCCTATTTTCTAATCCTAAAACACTCACCTTTTTAAAACCAAGGTTAATTAACTTCATTCAGATTTCCAGCTTCAGATTTCTATGTAACATGCTGTGTTATTACATTCAGTTTACAAATATAATCACCAAACATCCCACACCTGTCAAGCATACAGGACCCTTTATTTGTTTAAAAACTAACCAAACTTGATCACCACATAGGCCTATGTATTAGTTTTCCCTTTATAACAGTTTTCCCGTATAAAAAGACTCTGGGCAAGAAAACAGTCATGTGCTGATACTATACAGAGGTAAACAGGGCCATGATGTCTTGTTTACACAGTGAGGAAGACGAAATGATTTATTAACAAATTTTCAAGACCATTCTTCAATGCTTTTTGTGATAAATTTATCACCACACTGAAAGAGACACAGCACATTTGCTAAGTTTGTAATAACTGACAGTTACTGAAATGTTTCTTGGTATGTTCAGAAAACTAGACAGTCCTCTTCTCTCCATTGATCTGCATAAACAAACTTCCACAGCAATTCATTCTTATAAATGAAGACAGTTTTATACAGTAAGGCTGTTTACACAAGTTGCAAACATTGATCATCTTATATTCCCAAAGCCACAACTGGAAGCTGACGCATCTGGTCCCGTATCGCACAGAAGCCTTACCAATACCTTTTTCCCTGTATGACTATGAAACTTTTAAGTTCTCTGTCCACTCACCCATTTTTAAGTTAGGAATTTAAGACACTGACCTGTTCAGCAGCCTGGGCTTCTCCATAAGTTTCCAAGAAATTCCCTTGGATCACTGATCCTATGATAGTCAAACCTTTGCCAGCTTTCAGCTGAGATGCAAATGTTAACAATCTAGGGTATTTTACATGCAAATCTTCATCAAGTTTCAGAAGCACCAGCAACTGAGGCCTGAAGAAGATAAAAAAACATTGAAGATGCATCACAGACTTGAAGCATTGATGCAACCTTTCTGCTGCATTGTTTTGACAGTCATAAAACTCATTCATGTACTTAGCTTAAGAGGCTTGCATTAGTGTTTTATTTACATAACTGATTTTCAAGGCTCTTTTAAGTAGTCTTGGAGCACACACTATGTTCATACTCGTAAGGCCGAATCTATCTGGATACTTGTGCCAAATACCTGGGAAATATGAATATTTTCATCTAAACACAGATCCCACCTGCTTTCTGTCCCCTAAGGTATTGCTACACATCAATTAAATCATTTTCTCTCTTAAGCTGTGGTTGAGCAAGTATAAAAAGATTTCTAAAACTCTCTCTGGTAGATTCCTAGTCCTCTTGTTCAGAGCCTAAGAGTTGTGTGATGCGTAACTGAGAGGAGGGTTCTTGCCCACTTAATCTGTCTTCAGCTCACAAAGCCACAGGCAGAAATGTTGGCCACTATGCCCATTTTTAATTCTAGGATGATAGCAGTGACTTCTTTGTGCCCCCAGTGCAATTGACCAGGGGCCTCTGGACCTCAGTACTCAGAGATCTCCAGGCTTTCCTCAAGTTCCACTTCTGAATTCACCAGTTCAGAGTCCAATTAGAGATCCAAAGGACACAAAAGGTCTGCCCATACAGGGCCCACACAGCAGGGCTTGGCCAGTGACCAGGCAGCTTACCGCAGACTCAACACCAGGCATTTCAATTGATTCGCACAGACCAAAAGCATCTTGTTTGGAGTCCAGTTTAATTCCTTAAGTGTAAGCAGAAAATCATGACAGTGCATTTTATCAGTCTAAACTGAGTACCTCCAGTTCTTCGTGTGTGGAGGGCCCTCCTCCAGTCTGAGTAAGGCATATCTTGCTGCGCTGAGTGAAAGACCTCGGATACCATCACCCCATTCCTTCTCCGCACTGTGAAGAACACACAATGTAGCCAACATATGGTTTCATGAGCATTGAACTGCACACTTAGTCACGCTACAGAGAAACCATTACTTTGTAATGAGTTTAATAATGTGATACATAGCATGCATCACATGTATATTTATCCCTTGTACATGTATGTAACGTGATACTTACCAAGTATCACCTAAGAGAAATGCAAATGTTTCAGTCAAATGTATACCACAGGACCACCATTCTGTGTTTACTGTAATCAACACTCCACTACAGAGAATGCTTCCCAAGCATAAACAAGTATCAGGCATGTCCATACCTGATTTGTTAAACTTCAGTTACACAGCCATAGTACAGCCTGGCTCCGTCAGACATTAACAATCTCAGGCAACTTAACCTGCAGACTGAGCTTTTCAAAGACTGTTCTAGACAGACCTTTGCATCAGAGAAATTGGAATGAGATGGTTGTCTTCACTTGTTCTGGGCCTGAAGTAATTGTGTGTGATAGACAGCAGAATGATAGATGCCACCCAGGGTTTCTGCTTCCAGTGACTCTCAACTTTCACCAAACACCTTTAGAGGCTTAACAGCAAAGCACTTCATGACCTTTTGTTTAGCACTGACACAGTAAAACAATGAAAAAAATTTAACTAGTAAGGGAAGCCCACTAAGTGATATCTCTGGACAGTTCCTTCTACAAGCGTGAAGGCTAGAGATAATTCATAAAAAACAGACCAAATCTCCTTCCTACCCTTCTCTATCCAGTTAACACTTACCCTTGGTATTCAATATACTTGTAAATCATGCCTGCAATAAGCATAGCTACCAAAGCATAATACCAAGATGAAATGAACATCAGTGCCAGGCAAATACTCATGCCCAAGAATGAGAGGGCCCTGAAACAGAAAGCAAAGATATTAGTGAGCAGTGGGGAAGAAAAGCTTAAAAACAAGTAAATTCTTCTCTTGCTCTTTAAATTGTCTATTCCGAATTGGCAAGTGAAAGTAAAGCTTCCAATGAAGCTCCCCAGTCCCCGACAGTTCTCGTATCCTGTTGTTGGAATGAAACCCTCATGCCACTAAATGTCTGGGTCTGGTCCACTATGAATACTACGTCGATGTACTCTTGTCTAGAACTGATATCCAGAGAAAGAAGAGATGCCCACAGCCCTCATGGAGAGGGTTCTTCTAAAACCCATGCTGCAGATTACAGGAAACATGTTGAGCATGCTGGCCTTTTTTTACTTACCAGTGGTAGTATTTAAACCGGGGCCGCCAGTTTGGAGTTCTAAGAAGTGTTTGTACTGCACATGCTAGATTAACAAAGAGGTAACACATCAAGAAAAACCTGCAGAAGCAAAAAAAGCACAATACGTTTTAGCACGCACCTTTTAGATTCTGGCACAGATTATAAACACAAGCATGATTTACAGTCAAAATACAGCTGACCTGCCACCTGTGCCTATCCCTCTGAATTTTATTAGCCTGAAATATCAGTATAAAGCAGTTAAAATGGCTTTTTAAGTGGATCAGAAGTCAGATCTATCCACAACATCAACACTATCTTTGTTCTGTGATAAAAATAACATTGTCCCAAACAAAATAACAATCTACTAAAAACATGATGATTCACAAATGCTCCAGAGCAGAAACAAATAGATTTATGTGCAGAGCCTGAAGTCAGAGAATTTACAGAAATAATAAAAGTGGAACTCAGGCTCCGTTAATTTGCTTTACTGGCTTAAGATATGGTTCTGAAAAACAATCCAATTAGCAAAACTCAAAAGAGTACTGCTCTTTTCTTCCCCTTCCACATCGCCTTTACATAGCAACCACCCTGCTTCTTACATTGAGAGAATCGGAGCCACCATGTCAAGCGAAGCAATAAGGATTCCCAGCTCAGCAATTAATGCTGTTAACAGAAGAGCCCACGTTGGTTCACCATTCGCTTTTCCATGACCAAAAATCTGAAAAAATAGAAACATTAAGCATATCTTCCAAATATTTCATAAAGCTATAAAGAAAATTTTAAAAATTATGTTTTAAAAAGCTACAGTAATTTTTCTACATACTTTTCTCTCTAGAGCAAGGAGTCAAATTATTCTAATGGCTTTCGGTGCTTCACTGAATTAGATGTTAGACTTTTTCATAAAATTACCATATATGTCTATTCAAACTCCTTTTAAAATATTCTTAGTTTTTAACAAAAGAAAACAAAGCATTAAAATAAAAAAAAATATTGACCTTCACTTCGATGCTGGGCAAACAAGGGAAAATAAATCTAATTTCCAAGAGCATAAAGTCAAGTAGCTGGTTAGCTACTACGTACAGAATCTGTTCTGTTTGTTGTTTTTTTTTTTAAATAAAATAAAATAATAAAAAGAGGTAAGTACGAACCCAGAGGAAAGGAATGATGTTGTCCTTTGCGATCGCCTGCAGCAGCCGGGGGGCTCCGGTAAGGCTCTGTAAACCTGCTCCGCAGGTAGAGAAGAAGGATCCTATCACGATGACCCACGGCGAGGGCCATGAGAGGGTGCCCACCACTAAGTTCTTGTTCACTGCATCACCGTACCTGCGGAGAGGAACAGCAAGACATTCGTATTCAAAGGAGTATTTTGACACTCACGTTTGGTTTTCTGGGTCAGTTTTAAGATATCATTTAAATACTATTTAATATTACATATTTTCTTGATTAGGAAATATACAAAGTAGTAAATCTGAGTCACTTTTGATACACAGATAGGAATTGTCTGCAGCCTGATCTCAACAATTCAAAAACTTTCTTCTGAGTATATATCATAAAACTGTTACGTTATTATGACAACATTCTTTTCCACTTTCACCTAGAAAGATGCAGCTCTTAACAACACAGTAAGTTTAATGTTTAAAACACCCAACACAATCCTGTATCAGACATCCCTACAGAAGACTTTGGGGTTTTGTTTGTTGGTTTGGTTTGTTTGCAGGTTGTTTTCTCAGACAATTATATTCACAATTATACTCATTGCTTCTCCCCTGGAAAGACTCCATTAACGCAAGGGAAGCTGTCAGAAAAAGCCCTGGTAGACTCTAGTATGGGAACACTGTCATTGGGTTTACAGACAGAAATGTTTGTTAACTAATAATCCGAGGGCAAATATAACCAAATACCAAACTTTGTCCAGTTATGGATGTCTGGTTGCATTTCTGAATTTTGTTTCTATGCAAGAAATCATCACAAATGCCACGAGGAAATACTTCTTCCTATGAATACCACTATCAGCAATATAACATACACAGATACAGATGTGTGCTATCTGCCTGTCCTTGAAGATTTTTCTTTGGGGATGTACATTATACTGGTCATTGCTTTGTATCTTGCTTCTGCAGGGAACAGAAAGAAACAATAGAAATCTCTAGTTCACTGCTGGGGATCTGATCTCTGAATGAGTACCCCTGGAAACTGAAAAGGGTACATCAACACAGGACATGATAGCTTTGGGGGGGTGGGAATTAAGACATAGGATGGAAAATCTGTATCAAATCAAATACAAGAAGATTCCCAAAACACTGTTTACAATTTACATACAAATATGGTTCAAAAAGCACCCAGACGTAAAAGTCAAAAAAAAAAAAA
>Ga0065711_1032852_pt1 | contig 26554 bp, 10 predicted proteins | sample Hoacrofraction12_FD_59098 | JGI IMG/M metagenome (GOLD analysis project Ga0065711, IMG submission 59098) | Hoatzin crop microbial communities from Cojedes, Venezuela - Epithelial fraction 12 v2 (version 2) | ecosystem: Host-associated > Birds > Digestive system > Esophagus > Crop | place... | reverse complement strand
CCCCCCCCCTCTTCTTTACTGACCTTCGCGTCTGCAGAGTGGTTTCTTTCACATAGTCTCACTCCTCTCTCTCGACTGCCATTCCCCCGCAGTTTTTTTTTCCCCTTCTTACATATATTAGTGCAGAGGCGCTACCACTGTTGCTGATTGGCTTGGCCTTGGGCAGCGGCGGGTCCATCTTAGAGCCAGCTGGCACTGGGTCTATCAGACATGGGGGAAGCTTCTCGCAGCTTCTCACAGAAGCCACCCCTGTAGCCCGCCCCCGCTACCAAATCCTTGCCATGCAAGCCCATAACACCGTAATAAACTTCACTCAGCCTTCTCTATAGCTTCATCAACATTTGCTGGGTAAAATTTGGGCAACAAGCAAATATGCACTACAGCCAGCAAAACTATGATGCAAAGGTGAATTTTTATGCAGTTAAAGCTTGAAACAAATGTATATCTGAAATCACTTTTGCTAGTTATCTTGCAGAATGAAACACATCAATCTAGAGGATTAGCTTTTATAGAAATTATTTTGGTATAACAGCTTTGGCTTCCAGGGCAAACTGATAAGCATGTACATTGCAAGCTTGTTTGACAGTTATTATTGATTCAGAAACTATTTTCTTTAAAGATGGAAAGTCTGATTAAAGACTGACTTCTAGACCTCTTCAAATAAGTCTGCTGGGGCAGGAATTTATTAGAAGCAGGCCCTTTAAGAAATGAGCCATTAAATCCATTTGTGGGTGACTTCAAAATGAACGACTTCTTACTGAGCCTTTTGAAAGATGCATCTAGATGGGTCTTGTGAAAAGCTCTGGTTTACTTCATGAGAGCTATGAGTTTATATGTAGATTTAACAATTACTCTGTATCTGCTTCTTCAGATGTCATATTTGTGGGATATCTTGTTATTGGCATTAATAGGTTAATAGAGCAGATTTAAAAGAATCATCGATGACCACAGGGAAAAAAGTAACTAACTTAAAGTTATCTCAGAAGGAAATGCAATTCTTTCATTTGTTAATTGTAACCAAGAGCTGTAAAGTTCCAGCAGTACTCTCTAGGATGTTGGATATATCGCAAATGCTGCTTGAAACCATCCCTTGACATCAGAGCTAATCTCCAACTGAATTAATTTCACCTACCAAAGTGTATAAATTCTCCCTTCTCCACTTCTCATTTAATTATAATTTCCGCATCTGAGAAAAACTTTTCCATCCTTGGGATCAGTGCAGCAGAGGTACAGCTAATTACCCAAATAAGATATAAGTAACTTATTAAATATATTTTTTTTATTTTGTCTTGAATAGAAAGTCGGTTGTAACTTGACAGTGCTATTAGCATACGGAAAAAACCTGCAGACTGTCAATGTGCATGTTGCACACTGACTGTGGCACATTGAGTTTGAATAGACTTTTTCAAGAATTTTGCTACTGTGAGTGTGATTAGTTCATATCATTATGTGTGGAGGTGGCAGGCATATTCCAGCTCTCACTACTTAGAGTTCTATGAGACCCTTGGGCATTTTATGCTTCTATGGTTTTGCAGCTTCATAATGGAATTTATTGCCACAAAGTGCGCACACAGAATAGCTGAAATTCCCAGTAGCTGGGAAACTTGAAGAACATATAAGGTTTCCAGTCATTGCTGCAGATCATTCATAGATATGAAAGTCAGTTCATACTGTAATGGTCTGTCCATGAGGCTATTCTAGTTACATAAGCTAATCCTCAAAGTTTTTGTTAGAAATATCAAATGTGCTTTGGTTGCATATTGATGCAGAACGGAAAACATGCATAATGGAGGGGGAGTGGAATTCAAGTTGTTTTCTGTTCTACTTTTGCCCTTGCCTGTACTGAAGTCCTATTAAAAAACAAGGGCCTCCCCCACCCCCCAGTGCAAAACTAGACCTGATGATCCTCTGACTTTTAGTGGAACATAAGCTCGTAAGTAATTTTGACAGTTCTGAAGTCTCTACCTATTGAGAATTTTTTTATACTTTAGAGTTAGGAATAAAAGAAATAGTTGAAACCTTCACAAGCTGGAAGACGGTTGCCACGAATTAGTCATTTTTATCAAAAGCAAGAGCTCCCCAGTTTGTGGTGTGACTGAGAGTTGTGCAGCTGCTTGTATTTTTAGGGCTTAATCCATTTGTGGTAATAACATTTGAAACCTTGAAATCACAGGCTTAGACTTCAAATTACACAAACTTTGTACAGTAAAATCAAAATAAGTTTTATCTTGTACAGATTTATGCAAGCTTTATTTCTTTTTGAAAAAGGCATCAAATCATACAGCACACTAATAAAGATACTCATAGAATCATAGAACACTAGGTTGGAAGGGACCTCAAGGATCATCTGGACCAGCCTTTCTTGGCAAAAGCATGGTCTAGACAAAACTGTCCATCAGCCTGTCCAGCTGAATCTTAAAAGTGTCCAGTGCTGGGGAATCCACCACTTCCCTGAGGAGATTATTCCAATGGATGATTGTTTTCATTGTGAAAAATTCTCCTCTTGTGTACAATTGGAATCTCCCAAGGAGTAACTTGTACCCAATACCCCTTGTCTTTTCCATGTGACTCCTTGTAAAAAGGGAGTCTCCATCTTCTTTGTAGCCACCCTTTAAATACTGGAACATGGTGATAAGGTCTCCCTTAAGCCTTCTTTTCTTAAGGCTGAACAAACCCAGTTCTCTCAGCCTTTCCTCATATGACAGGCTTTCCAGCCCTTTGGTCGTCTTTGTGGCCCTTCTCTGGACCCTCTCCAGCCTGTCCACATCTTTTCTTGCATAGCAGGGACTAAAACTGAACACAGTATTCGAGGTGTGGCCTGAACAAGTGCTGAGTTGAGTGAGGTAATGTCATCTTTATCTCTGCTGGTGATGCCCTTGTGATGCAATCCAGCATGCTGTTGGCTTTCTTTGCCACACCAGCGCACTGTTCACTCATATTGAGCTTGTTGTCCACCAGGACCACCAGCTCCCTTTCCACAGAGCTACTCCCCAGCTGGGTAGATCCCAGCCTGTGCTGCACTTCTGGATTATGATTTCCCGTGCAACACCGTACACTTGTCCCTGTTGAACTTCATAAGGTTCTTGTTAGCCCATTCTTTCAGCCTATCTAGCTCTTCCTGGAGGGTGCTTCTCCCTTTTGATGTGTCCACCCCCACTCAGTTTGGTATCATGAGCAAACTTCAACAGGATACAGTTGATCCCATCATCCAGATCACTTATGAAGATACCAAGCAGTGTTGGGCCCAATATCGATCCCTGGAGAACCCCACTTTGACACCCTCTGGGAAGTGGGAAACTGTGTCGAAAGCCTTGGAGAAATCTAGGCAGACAATGTCCACCGCTCGCCCTACATCAGCTGAGCAGGTTACTTTGCTGTAACCGGGTGATCAGGTTTGTCAAGCACAGTTTGCCCTTGGTGAATCCTTGATGGTTTTTCCCAATCAAGTGTTTCATTCCCCCAGGAGGATTCATTCCATAACTTTCCCACAGACTGAAGTAAGACTGATGGGCCTATAATTTCCTCGATCCTCCTTTAAGCCCTTCTTGTAGATGTGGGTGACATTAGCCTTCTTCCAGTCTTCTGGGATGTCCCCTGATCTCCATGACTTCTCAAAGATTATGGAGAGTGGCCTTACAATGATGTCAGCCAGCTCTGTTAACACCCTCGGGTGGATAATGTCAGGGCCCATCGATTTGTAGGGGTCAAGTTCCTGTAGTAGTTCACATACCAACTCTTCCTTCACTGACAGTGGGTCTGTGTTTGCATCAACCTGTATTTTTGTTCCCAAGGCCTGGGATTAATATGAAATATATGGAAACAGTTCTAAAAAAGACCAACTACTAGATTCTTATGGAGTAATAGGTATTTTAACTTAAGTCATGAGAGTTACTCTATAGAATTTCTATGTTAAAAAGACGGACAATCAAATTTACAGCTCTAACAAAGTTGTTTGCATTCTGTGGGAGTATAGTGGTATTTCATATATTTTTTCCATACTTTTTTTTTTGTAACATTAAAGGAGGGATAAGCAAGAAAAAAGCAGTGCAATCTTAGAGATTCCTGTGTGTTAAATAGCTTCTGAAATGCTGATGACACTACTCAGAAGTTGTTCCTCTGGCTATTTCTGTTCCGCTCAGCAATGTCCTAATGCTGAGAGATGCTGCCTGTAGTTCAATTCTGGTCATTCAGTAAAAGTAATTTATTGGTAATCCCTCATCTGGGAGTTAAATGGTGCTTATCCCATTTAAAAACTTGTTTACTTAGATGTGATGCACACTTGCAAGATAGCTTCTTACCCGTTGAACACACTGAAATTTTGTTTCCTTGTGAATTCCTCTGTCATGTAGCCTGCTGTATAAGTAAAAAGAATGACAAAACCCCAATGACTCTTAAACAGCTTTATCTACAGCACCCTCCACCAGAATTAATGTGTTTTTTTTCCCTAGTTACGGACTTTATCTTTCTAATATACATTTTAAAACTCAGCTCCTTAGGGCAGATCTCAGTATTCCTGTTCTTACAGGTATTTCTGCATGTCATCTACCACAAATAAACAGGCAGCTATGGCTCCACAGCACACAAGGGGAGCTTTTTGTTGTACAAAATTCCCTACATTTTGTCTTATCCTGCAAAGGCATTTTGTTTCCAGTTTCTATTTTTATGGTTAACTACTTCAACCTCTACTCCTGCAGCTATGACCTTGTTACAATAGAGATCCTGCGTCAGAGGAATTTGCTGTAATACTCTGTGACCTGCATTTCTTGCCTCCTGCCTGCCTGCTGCCAGACACTTCCCGAATACCAACAGAACACGGATTTGCTTTTGAGTGCAGACTGCCCAATGGGCTAACCAAGGTCACTGTTATGGTTCAGGTAGAAAACTCGAGTATCCCTGTAAAAAGCACTGGTTTCAGGCTGAAAGGGGCTTGATCTAAAACTGTTCAAAGATCTATGCATAAGTACCAATTTTTAGAGATATTGAGCTTCCAGTGACTTCTTTGAGAATGTCAAGGACTCAGTAAATTATTGCTTCTGAACATTTATACTTTCAACCAAGCATGTGTGCTTTTCATTACTTTGTCATGTCCAGAATTCAGTACTCGTATATAAAAATTGATGGGGAAATATTAAAAGTACACAGGGACATTAATCATTCAGTACCATTGTAGGGACAAGGAAGGTGAGCAAGAGGTTAATTTAGGAATTCTGACTCACCATGCTGAGGAGCTGCTCTCTCTCTCCACTGATCACAAAGACTCAGTGCACTGTGTAAGCAAACTGAGCCTATAGTTGAGTCGTGATTTTTTCTCCATAAACATGTCTGCGAATGTTTTTAATAACCATCAGGTAAAATTTTGTAATTCCGAATCTTTGGGCACAGAGAAATGGGAGGGGAACTTCTTGCCTTAACTTGTGTTCAGGAAGTAGACTGCATATGATTGTATAAAGCATTTACCTGAGCTAGTATAAGTGTAGAATAACACCTATATAATTCTGTAATTATTTTCTAATTCTTGATAAGATCTTGCTTAGGTATACATTCTTCAATGTATTTTCAGCATGTTAGGTCCTGAAAAAGGCCATGAAGGACTTTCTATCAACTTTGTTTAAAAAAACTCAACAACCAACCAATCAAACCTTAGGTTTTTTGGAAACCCTCTAGTCGACATTTGCTAGTCCAATTTCAAGTCATGAAAACAAAATTCTGTAGCAATGACTTGTACAAGAAAAAAACCACATAACTATACAAAACTAACCATGAAAGCAGTATGCCTTGCCTTCTGCATGCCCAGCAGTATCTACTTCTCTTTGTGATGGAGGTTTAAAGATAACACTGGCAAAAAAGGTACACATTAAAAAAAAAAAATCTTTTTTTTAATTTTGGAGAGTCATGACAAGAATGTGTCATGTTTTCCTTTAGAGTGGGAAATCCTTCCTGTTAATCAAGAAAGCTTTCCAAACTCATCACCTGTAAAAAGGGATCCTCTAATTGCAGGATAAAGTAACTTTCTTACAGATCTTAGAGCATATCCTACTGTGAGATACTTGGTTAATAATATGCTGGTTTTGCTACTGAATGCCTTAACACAGAGGCTATATGTTGCTCTAGGTTTTGTTATTTTTAGTTGCCTTCCTAAAAACCGTGTTGCTGGTGCTTGAGTGTGCTATTGTTAATTTGTCTCCCTTAAATGCTTATCCTTTTTCCAAAGTGAGATCAGAGATCTGTGATATCCTTTGAAGATTTCTGCTGGATACAATGGTTATGCTCTCTTTGGCAGTGAAATTTGCATGTTTAACCTTCTCATAGCTATATAAATGCATGTTATGACATATATGAATATACTTGAAGAAATGAAATGATGTGTGTATGCATGACAAAATATTTGTGCTTCATATTAGATAAAATGTACACAAATTTAGACAAAGATATTTGTATAAGCTCACAGAGTGCTGTGAAATATACCCTTCTGTTGTTTAAGAGACTGTGTATATGACTTTGATGACTGAATTGTAACAGATTTCAGGTGACTGACACATGCCTGATGGGCAATTTGATTTTTGATCGTCAAATTTCACAGACCATTGAAACAGAAATCCTTATATCCTAATCAATCATAGAATCATAACTTGGAAAAGACCTCTAAGTTCATCAAGTCCAACCATCACCCCAACACCACCATGCCTGCTAAACCATGTCCCGAAGTGCCACATCTACATGTTTTTTTGAACACCTCCAGGGATGGTGGCTCAACCACCTCCCTGGGCAGCCTGTTCCAATGACTGATCAAGACAGAATTGCCTTGACTTCATTAAATTATAAAAGTGTCTGGATAGGGTAATGCTGAGAGCTGAAAATAATCTGTGATTTCTGTCACAACACATTACTAAGTTTGTGGTGGGGTTGCGGTGGACAGAAAAGGAAGAGAGTGCACGAATAATTGAAACAAAGACTGTGATATTTTTGTGATAGCAAGATAAGAAAGGACACTCAAAATAACTCAGTGTCTTCCAGATGGGACTCCTTCACCAAGGTAATACTTTGCTTTGCTGGTTGTTCTTTGCAATGCAAAGACTTCCAGGTAATCTTGAAGGCACTTGGAATTCTCCTCGCCATTTTGTTCACATTAAAGGTGCATATCGGTGCTTTCAGTTGTTGAAGGCTTTCTTTGACTTCAATCTCAACTCCGAATTCCCTAGGTTCTAACAGATTTTGTTATTGCTGATTATCTCATTTTTGTGTGGCAGCTTTTTCTTTAAAAAGCAAAACAAAACACCCACCAAACCCCAAAACCCCCAACAAAACCAACAAAAACCCCCACAACAATTACCAGCAAAAAGAAAAAAACCAAAACCCTTGGAGCATGATCTCACTTACTGAAGTAATGTTTATGAAGAAGTATTAGCTTGACCTTTGTTTGTTTGTTTGTTTATGTTCTATGGCTTGTCCATCGTACATCATGGTCAGATGCCAGCACCCTGCTCTGAGTAGTTCTGAAGGTAGTGATACTGTTTGAATTAGTAGTTAGTGAGTTATTGTTGTTAGATTCATAATACGAGCTAGCTAATTTTGAGTTAACCTGCTAGCAACAGAAACATTTATCAAGAGGACTTCAGTCCAATTTGCAATATTTGTGAATGATTTGATTGATTTTTCTCTATTTTTCTTACAGGAATTGTTTCAATTATGACTCTCACTGTTCTTGCTTATGAACGCTACATTCGAGTAGTCCATGCAAAAGTGGTTGACTTCTCTTGGTCTTGGCGGGCTATCGCATACATCTGGCTCTACTCATTAGCCTGGACTGGAGCACCTCTTGTGGGCTGGAACAGGTACACACTGGAAATTCATGGATTAGGTTGCTCAGTGGACTGGAAGTCAAAAGACCCCAATGATACCTCCTTTGTGCTCCTCTTTTTCCTTGGCTGTCTAGTAGCACCTGTTGGGATCATGGCCTATTGCTATGGCCATATTCTATATGCAGTAAGAATGGTAAGTTAATTCAAATAAGACTTCTCTGAATGTAATATTTTCAGTGAAAAATGTTGATGCTGTATATTAAGCTTGGATCAGAACCTAAATTTGCACTCTTGCTTCCTATGTGAACTTTTGAATGTTTAGTGTTCATCCATGTCAGGCACCCCTAGAAAGGATGTAGGGTTGGAGGAGAACCAACCTAGATCTACCAAAGCCTATTTGTTCCGTAGTTTTACTTGGAGGCAGGTTAGGGAACTGCTTATGCTCACTAATCCACATCAGATACTTCTTTGAAAAAGGGGGAGAAGAAAACTCTGTCTGCAGTTCTTCTGATTAAAGAACGAACTCTTCTCCTTGACCCTCTTGAGAAGATAACCCTGTAAAACTCTTCCAAGTGGAGATTAAGCCCTGTTAAAACAGTTTTCTATGTTAAAGCAACTCATTTTAATTCAGTCCAGATCTTTTGTGTCAGAAAGTGATAATGTTTCATATTTTGTGGGTAATTAGTCTGGACCAATTCAAGTTTGTGGTCAACAATATCAGCACAACTGGTAATTGTTATGGAGAACGCTCATGTACATATCCCATCTTTTCCTCATTTTATGACTCACTCAGATAACACTAGGAACCTGCTGCCTAGTATTCTGCTTTAAATAGAGATTTCATAATTTTAGGGTAACAAACTAAGTGGCAGAGCAGTACAGAGAAATCTGTTTATGAAATTTTCTTCTCTCTGAAGATTGCTGATGACACAAATCTACAGGATTGCCCAACTAGTCGGACCAAGGACCACTAAATGTAAACCGAACTTTCTTATGCCAGTGGATGAGGGCAAGTTAGTTTTCTAAAATACTTATAAGTGCAGCGTGTTTTGCTACATCACTGGCTTTGTTGTTTTCCAGTAGATTTGCTATTCAGCTTTTCCTCAGATTATATTTTTACACTTAATATACACAATAAAAGTCTGGGAAGCATGATGTAAACTTCCAGAAGAATTGCAGTGCACAAGATAAGGTGTATAGTGTCTGTGCCTAAAACTAAATCAGCGAATTAGTTATTTATAAATAAATGTAGAAGTATTCAGTTTCAAGTAAAATATAGAGCTATTTTACTTTACAATTTTATCTTTTGCTTCTACAGCTTCGCTGTGTGGAAGATTTCCAGACTGTTCAAGTGATCAAACTTCTAAAATATGAAAAGAAGGTGGCTAAAATGTGTTTCTTAATGATCTCCACGTTCCTTATTTGTTGGATGCCCTATGCAGTGGTCTCCCTCCTGGTAACATATGGCTATAGCAACCTTGTAACTCCAACAGTAGCTATCATCCCGTCTTTCTTTGCCAAGTCAAGCACTGCTTATAATCCAGTCATCTATATCTTCATGAGTAGAAAGGTAGGTACATTAAAGATTTTCTTATTTGAATAATTAGTAGCAAATATGACAGTTGTAGAGCTTAGATCTGATTCTCTTTAATCTGTAAATCTTACATTTTTTAAAAAAACTTGAACAGCTAGGTTAAATAGGAAAGATCTAGTAGAATTAAAATCGCTGACAGTGCTTAAAGTACTACCTTATGAGAAACTGGATTTTAAATGTCTGGATTCACCCATGAGCACTCACATGAAAGGGAGGGGAAGGGGTCTCCACATTTGACCTCTAGGGGTCCCTTCCGACCCAAAACTTTCTATGATTTCTATGATTTAAGGGTCTGGTTTTGACAGTTTACCCATGAAATGGATTACCACTAGAAAACCTGATCTGAATCACTCCCTTACTGCCACAGAACTCCATCAGAGAAAATTCAGAATATCCGGTGTCTGTTTTTTAGGAAGAAAAAACTTGCCTCTGACTCTTCTGTTATGGCAACACAAGGACTGAACAACTCAGCATAGTATTTCAAATATTACACCAGTAACATTTCTCAGAGCTTTATTGTACTCAAAGCCAGAACCTCATGTGGATGAGAGTGAAATGTTTTTTGGAAACAAATTATCCACTTTTGAGAAGGTACACTTATTTATGAGAAACAAGTTTTTATTTTTGCTGCTTTTGTAGTCTTCCTTACGAAAAGTAGACTGCTGTTTTAATAGTGGTAACTAGCTGATTTCAGTGCTTTACAGAGCAAAGAGAGGACAGAAGTATTTGGAGTTATCAGTGGCGTGTCAAACGTGGAAACTAGAAAGCTATACATCTTTCTGTAAATCATCAGTACTGTGAAGATAAATACTGAATGCAGTTAAGTGGTGTTGGTGGATTTATTTAGACATTAAAATAGCTTTGCTATAACTCAGAACACTAACTGAAAGTGTTAACATGCACATTGTAAACTTCTGAAACCAAGACTGTATAGAGTTAAAGATATCTGGAGTTTAACAGAATCACTTGACAAAGGGTAAAAAAATATGACTGGTTGCTAGAAGGATTTCCCTGGGCTTTCATTACCTCTTAGCTCATTATAGAGATGGAATTTTCTGTGATTTCATACACTGGTTTGCAATTGCCAGGCAGCAGCCTGGGCCAGCCAGTAGTCTGTAAGGACAAGGCAGCCAAGTCAGTGGGTCTGATCAGCCAGGCAGGCAGCCAGGCAAAGGCATAGCTGCAGGGCAGCTCAGGTCAGGACCGAGGGAAGGGTGAGCTTAAATGCATTCCTGAGTGAAGGCAGGAGGCCCCCAATGTGGCATCTTGCAGCTCTTCCCCTACAGCTTGGTTCACAGCAGGCTGGTCCAAGGTTACACAGCTGCATGATAACAGAGCTGGTCTGGATATGGGGAGCTAGCAACAATCATGTTACAAAATGAGTGTTTTTCAACAGAGTGTGATTTGTTAATACTGTGGCACTGACTCTGTACCTAGAGGTTGCTGGGCTGAGTCGTTTATCTGAAAAAAGTGGTGTAGGTTCTGACACCCAGAAGCAAAGCAAATCGGTACCAGGTACAATGCCAGTAAACTCATAGCCAGGATAAGAACGGATCAGCTGAACACACTTACTGGAGATACATTATGAAGTATTTCTCACTCACCTCTAATTCCAGATTAAGACCAAAACAATAATATTTTTGCTTATTGTCTGGGTCATTTTGCCCTCAGAAGGAATCTTAAAACCAGTTCTTCTCTGTAATATTCTTTCTGTGATCTAACATGCCTGTGCCTTCTCACTTCCGTGCTACTCAGAGGTATCACGTTATCTCTGATATCTTTAAGGCTGCCATATGACCATGCTCTTGCACCAGATTATCTTTCCCCAAGGATCATATTTGAGCATCAGATGTGTGCAGACATGGAACTACTGAACTAGTGCATCCTTTAAACCCCATACCTGAATGCTTTGCTTTGTGAAGGGGAGATCATAACTGAAGCACTTAAAACAGTGCTACTACTGGAACTATCATTCTGTTTACTGATGTGAGCTTTCACTGAATAATGCGAGGTATTCGGTCACAAGGTAGAACAGACTTGCTGTGGCATAAGTGGCTTCTAGTTAGCTGAAAGACTTCTGTTCCTTCCATATTCAATGGGAACATTATAGTTCTGTGTTACCAACCATTGGAATTTCATTTTACATCTATGACATTCAATGCTTTTGTTAAAATTCCAGACCCTGGAGTTACAAAGTGATGTTTTCTTCCTCTTAAGTATACCTTTCCCTCTGCATCCTTTTGTGAAATGTTTCTGAGAATATTTTTCTTCTGCTAGATCAAATGTGTGATTTTTGAATATGGGAACAATACCTATAGAACACTTTGGAGCCTAGTCCTCTCGTTCTTTGCAGATTGTCGATTGCAGACCTTGCTGCTGGTAAAATATGAAATTGCATTTCAGTGCCCTCTACTGGCTAGGTGATCCGGTTCAGCTCTTTGGCGTAGAGAAAAAAAGTACACGTTAAAATGCCACCGTGTTTGTTACAGCACCGAAACTAACTCAGAACAAGGTGGAGATATGCAGAAATCTGCTGAGTCATTTATTGTACTGCTGTCTTCACGGGATCATACATGATAGTGAACGCTCAGGAAGTTGTAACTTCATTCTATTTATTCTCTCTTGCAGTTTCGACGATGCCTTTTGCAACTCCTGTGCTTTCGCCTGATGAGATTCCAGAGAACTGTGAAAGAGAGACCAGCAACAGGGAACGACAAACCAATACGACCAATAGTTATGTCTCGGAAAGCAGGGGACAGGCCAAAGAAGAAAGTGACTTTCAGCTCTTCCTCTATCATTTTTATTATCACTAGTGATGACACTCAGGAAATGGATGACAACAGTAAACACAATGGGACAAAAGTAAATGTCATCCAAGTAAAGCCACTGTAGGGATGAGCTAAAGAGATGTGAGAATGAGATGGACTTCAGCCAGCAGACTGTTTAGGTTGGAGACCGGTTTCAGTGACAGTGTCCATGGGCTGCCACAGGAAACCACATTCTTAAGCTGTGAAATACTGAAGGGATTCTGCATCTGCAGCTCTGCAGGCAGTTCAGTTTTGTCACAGTACTGAAGTCTCTGCATATGTGCCAGAATTGCTGATGGATGTCTTTACTCTGAATTTCCTTAAAGCATATTGTAGGATTGCCATTCAGCAGAACGTGGTCAGGCTGGATGAGTGTGTTGACAGAAATACTACAAAGTTCAGCAAAGGCAGGTGCAAAGTCCTGCGCCTGGGAAGGAAGAACAGTGCTGCAGCACAGCAGGCCAGGCTCTGGCTGCCTGGGACGGAGCTCTGCAGAAAAGGATGTGGAGTGCTGTTGCTGAACGAGTAGGGCGTGAGCCTGTAGTGTGCCCTGTCAGCAAGGAAGGGCATGAGCATCCCAGGCTGTGCTGACAGGATCAGAGCCAGTAGTCTTGACTGAAGTGATTATGTCCTCGACTCAGCCCACATTAGACCACATCTAGATACTGCATCCAGTTTTGAGACCCCAATACAAGAAAGACCTCTGTAAACTGGGGTGAGTTCAGTGGAGTCCACCAAGATTGTCAGGGGTTTTAATACTTGGCCTGTGAGGAGAGGCTGAGGGAGCTGCACCTGACCAGCCTGGACATGGAACATCTTTAGGGGAACCTAATAGCAGCATTCCAATAGAGATGGGGAGGTTTTCAACAAGACGCAGCCAGGCTCTTAAGGGTGATTCATAGTAGAAGGATCACAGACAATGAGCATGAACTGAGAGATTTGGATGGGATATATGGAATAGCTTTTTCACTTCTGGGACAGCGAACCAGTGGAACAAGGCAGACTAGAGATTTCCTGAGGTTCCTTCCAGCTTCAGTTATCCTGTGATCCCTAAACCGCCAACATTCCCAGCGCACAGAGATATCAGGGAAGAAGGAGGAACGTTTGAAGTTGGCTGCAGTTTAGTTGGTCTGAATTGGTGCTTTGCAGGGTAGGGGGTGGGAAGAGTGATGTCAGCAACGATTGGGGTTATGGTTAAACCAGAAACTCCCAGAAAGCTGTCCCTGTGTACTCAACAAGCCATTCTTTTGGTGCTACCTGGTAGGACTCCTGAGCTGCATAGTGAAGAAAAATCATGTAAATCAAAACATCAATGAAAAAGGTCAGTGAAAAGGGAAAATCAGGAATATTTTTTGTTGTTATGATATGTGCTTTATGCATGTTTATCGTACATCCATTTATTCTGTACATGGACCAGGAGCATCATCCTATATTAATCCCGTACCTGCTCTGGCACTCTGGCGAAAGTAATGGTTAAAGAAGAGCAGGGTAACTTTTGCCTAAGTTGCAGTGAGAGTAATGATTGTCTGTCTTGGAGATCAGTAAACAGAACAGATAGAGATTTCCCCCCCACCACCTTTGTAAGTGTTGCTGGTACAAAATGGTGACAGGATTCTGCCACAGACACAGCTTCCTGTCAACACTGGATAAGTTAGAGAACTAATTTTTAATTATGGCAGCTGGTTCTCTACCACATCTGTTGGCACCAGTATAATTTCTCTGCCTCTGTCTGCTAAAAGGGCAGTGTGGATCTGCAACATGCAGCTTTTCCATCTCTGTGAAACCTGTAAGAAAAGCAGTTAAGAAACTGCTTGCTTCCTTTGGGGCCAAAGCTTGTGAGAGGTGTAAAGAGAACATGCTGGATAACTGTTGGCACTGTAGCCATTGGTCTCACAGTCAGGAATAAAACTTCAAAAATAAATAGAAAAAATCAGGATCTAAACCTAGAAGCTTTCAGCTAGTTCCTGCAAGTAGGGAGTGACCTCAACTCAGAACAAGTAACTGACTTTGTGCTTGTGCCCGTGCTTTTGAAGAGGCAAATTCCCTATATATGCACCCTTCTAGAGCTTTAGCACTGGCAAACTCCCGCTGTGTCATGTTCAAAAGTGCATCTAGAGTCCACTCTGGTTTCTAGATTAAATCGTATCATCTGAGAGAAAACAGATGATAAATACTTGTCTTTGTTTCTTTCCTATTTGTTATTTTTGTTGTAGTGCAAATGCATAGATAAGTTGTCTTACCATGTCAAAGATCTGCCCTTACTAGCGCATATTCATTGCAATGCCAAGAACTACATTTTCAGCCAGCGATCACTACATCTATGCACATTTATATTTACAAAGGGAGAAAGATGTACATTAGCATTCCATCCTTTTAACAGAATGTGTGGTATTTTAGTGTTTTCTGTATATTGAGCCTTCAATGAGTGATTAAATGTACCTTATTTATATCAATATATTCTCAGTGAAATACATTTTTTTCCCCACTGAGAGAGATGGTTTGGTATCGTCACTTGCTGGATACAGCTTGAAGGGTAGTATTAGGCCCTGAGAAAACAATAGCATTTCAGGATTCTAACTGACCTTTGTCAAGCACAAGATAGGGTCTGTAAAGAGAAACTATCCACTGCTCAGATTTATGAAGGTAAAATTTGAATAATTAACAATAATAGTATATGATTTTTTAATAATTGATGTGCAACATATTTACCACTATAATACATAGCACACTAACAATTATGTAACAATATATGAAAACTAGACAGTAAAAATTGTTGTAAATTTGTTATCTTGGCTACTTTGTGTAAATTCGTGACCTAAGGTGATAAATTTTGTGAACTCTTTGAGGTAGCTTGTTCTTATAGCCTGTAAAGTATCACTAGCTTTGAAAGTGAAGTTAGCATGCTGCAGTCCTATTTGCTAATCTTTTAAGCTTAACTATTTTCTGTGGGTAACTGCAGCATTGAGGCAAGATTTACACCCTGCTACACAATTTAAGTATTGTAACAGTCAGTCTTTCAGTATCACCAGGTTATTTACAGATTTGTTACATTTGTTTTTTTTTTTAATTTTAAGTCTGTCTTTGGTCTATTCTGGGGATGTTGCAACTGGCTGGTTTATTACAGTGGAGATGCAGAGATTTACGTGGGTCCTTTCTCTCCCGTTACAGGGAATGGAAGAGGAAGATGGTTAGCATTAACATTTGGACCATTAGTTGTTCCTAAAGTAATAGAAATGCAGACTAAGAGAGAGGAGAAAGTGTGAAGGGCAAAAGTATAAGAAGAGATGAGAAGGGCACCCTATTTATGAAGATTTAAAATAAACTAGTTGGTAAGGATGATCCTGTCATGCAAAGGGAAGTGGCAGGTATAGTGAGTACTATGATAGCCTCAGAGTCAATTCATTTCTCTTAATGATATTTCATTGATTTCATGCATTACTGGAAAAATACATACAAAGATTTAGCTAGAATGCCATTCGTAACCTGCAACTGCAGGGGCCTCAGTTAAACTGCCTCCCAGCAGCTGGTGCATCAGGACTCTCTTGGGAGGCATTTCTGCATCTCCTTGATGCTGCAGAAAGGATCCCCTCTCACCCTGTGTTTGAGACAGTCATGAATCCTGAAGCTGTGTGCACCGACCTGCCGGGGCAGGGACTTCTGCTGCTGCCCTGGATCCCATGGAGGCAAGAAACTGCAGGATGTGTGGTGCAGGTCTGCTCCATAGCCTTGTGACCTTCCTCCTTTTTCATCTCCGAGAAGAAGCTAGATTTATGCTGAATGTATCCGTCTTCATGCAGAAGAGTCACATCTTATACTACTAAGGCATTATCTTTTATCACAATGATTACATCAGTCAGGAGATCAGTATTCACAGGCATTATCCTTTGTGCTCCTGTCCTTTGCATAACCGCAGTATCCTGCTGCTGTTTTCTGCTAGAATACCACAGCAGCTAAGTGAAATGGATATTCAAGCACTGTATTGTGCTAAACCATCCAGAAAGAACAGCCTTTAAGAATACATTTGTCCTTAGCTTATATAAACAACCTTCAGCTCAAGAATGAAATTTGTATGATATTCAGAGGCAAGAGATGAGCAAAGTCTGACTATGATGGTGGAAGACTTCACAAACTCGTATTTGACCCACATATAAACAAACATCTCGGTTTTAAAATCTCTGTTGTCAAGTATTTCTTTTGTCAGTCTAGCTTACCACAGTTAAGAAGCCTTATTTGTAATCTCTCATAACGCAAGAGGAGGGGGGTAAGGCTGCAACAGTCCCAGAGGGTGGGGATTGCCTGTTCCTGCTGCTGTGAAAAGCTTGGCAGTAGGTGCCCCTTTTGGGTTGGACTGGTGCTAGCGTATGCCCCAGTCTTCCCTCGGTGGCAACACAAGCAGGATGAAAAGCAGAGGGAGAGATGTACAGCTGGTCTCCTCGCCTTCTGCCACGGGCAAGTGCTGCAGCCCTCCGATCCCACTCGCCTGGCACCCAGGGCTGCCTTGCCTGCTGCTCTGACCTGGCTCTGCGCTTCGGTTACCCAGCTCATGCTCAGCATCATGAATGCCTTTTTCCCTCTCTCTCTCTCTCCTTACCAGATTAGTACTGAAGAACTACTTGTAACGCATTAAAGCTGAAGAGGAAATTGAATTGATTTTCAGCACAAATGAGAATGCAGGTTATTAGCAACTGGCTTGGCACCAAACCCTGCCCGGGCCTGGCTTGTCGTGGCATTTCCAGCAGTGTTCGCGCTCCCTCTCGTGGCTCACTCAGCCCGGTGCCTGCTGAGAGCAGAACCAGCCTGGCCTCCGAAAAACCTGTTTGCATTACACATTTCCCCTGCATATGGGCAGATTCACTGTTTCATGTCTATTATATTCTGTTTATATTGCATATGCTTCTGTCTTTGAAAAATTATGAGAAATAGATATCTGTAAATAATAGGAAATCTGGCCTGTCACAGGGATAACTTGAGGAGCTTATGTTTTTGCACGTTCAGGAGAATGCAGCCAGATAGCAGGCTGGTTATATAGAATGTGTAGGCATGGTGCTGGAGCAGTCTATTAAAGTGCTTCTAAATCCATGTTTTGCGTTGCTGGATCTTTCTCCAAGTGAAGGTAAAATTCCATCTGTTACTTCTCAAAGCAGCCTGAGGTCGCCTCTGAGGGAGAATAAAGTGTATATTGCATACTGGTTAGCCATGCTAGTTTTCACCAGTCTGTCTTTATAGATGGATGATTGAGGCCAGGATATAGTGTAGAATTACTAAACTTTAACAGGCCTGCTGCCACTCTCTTTATCTATATTAACTGAATTTCTATTATATTAGTGATCTTCCAGATGTAGCTAAAATGGGGTTTTGTTTCTGTGATGGATGGATCTGAGACAGAAATGAGAAAATACTCTTCATCTTCACGCATCTCGTTGTCTTCATGGTTTGTATGTAATTGATTTGCCTCAATATGCCCTTAATACACTGTGCCTTTCATTCGGTTTGCTGCGCTGGTGTGACGTGTGTACTGAGCACATGGGATGGGCCATGGCTGATATCTTGAACAGTGTCTCTGCACATTCTACCTGCAATTGCTCTTTTCTAAGGTGTGCTGAAGCCTTCAGAAAGAGGCACTTAAACAATCGGGCAATATTTTCCTTCCTTATGCCAAATATGCATTTATTTTAGCACACTTTCAGTAACCTGTCTGACAGGTGGGTCTGAGGAGACCTTAAAGTGTGCTTGATGGGCAGTTGAACATGAATTGTAATTATCCTCCTGGAGGATAATTTACCTAGAGGTAAAATACAGAAGAGGATTTTTGTCTGCTTCTGAACTCTCTTTCAGCACTGAGCCTAAAAGATCTCTTGGGTAGATAGTGTTAGTATGGCATCTGTGTACATCACACAATACCAGTCTACACCTGCATTTCACATGATGGCTTCTGTTAGTCATGACGCAGGCCTTGTAGACATAGTTATAAAATAAGGATTTTCTTTGAACCCATCAGAAAAAAATGAAACTTTACAAATCACAGAACTATGTATGGTTTTCAGTTTTGCAGATGCTTGAAAGCTTCTAAATGAGGGGTCAGTGAGACAGGACAGGGGAAAAAAAAAGTGTAGTAGTAGCAAGACATTCGTTTCTTTTCAAAAATACAAGAACAATGCCTGATGTTTCCTCTAGTGTGAGGAGGTGATGGTAGCTATATGACTAGTACACACTTAGGATGTTTAAGAGTATGTAACAGCCTCCAGAGGTGCTCAATAAACAAATATTTCCAGTAACAGAGCTATTTGTGGCTACACAAAATAGTCCAACTCATGAATATCAGATGTATTTAAAATTTTAACTAAAGGCTTAGATATAGCTGTCTCTCTCCTGCCCTGAAGCTACTTCTATTAAAGTTAATACTGTGTCTGGTTTCCAGAGAATTGCTATGAAATGGACTGACAGTGGGCAGCATTTGCTTCGATAACTGTATTGTAATAGCTTATTGGTACCTATTGCAGCAATAATGTGTGATAGAATAATAATCATACTTACTATGATTTTTCTCTAACATTTTGTACATCTAGATCAGGGTATTGTTGTAAAAGACTTTCAGCTTTTAACAAAAATTTGAGAGATCATATGCTGGCAATTTCCAAGGTGAAATATCAGTGATTAGAAATGGACATGATGCTGCCTGAAGCAGATGGAACGTTTCCCAGGAACAGTACGTCCCAAGCCTTACCTTTTGAACATCATCTCTTAATAACTGGTCCTTGAAACACTACAAAGAGACATATAAATGATCATGTCTTTCTTGTAAAGATAATGAACAACAATAGAAATTATGTCTAAAATGTCAAATATAGGAAAACTTGGTAACCATGTCTTCCTTTCTTTATCAAGGCATTTATTCTTCTTTGAAATGGAATTTTTAGACTAACAAAGCATTCCTTTTTCTGAGTAAATGTCCTTCCATGTTCCTATTTTTTCTCTTTTTCAACCAGTTGTAACATTCTTTCAGCAAGATTGCATTCTTTTCTGACAGAACGGCTCAAATGTGTGGATTCTGGTGAGTAAAGAGGGATGCACAACATACTTGAGATCTCTGCCTTATTGCAAGGAGGTTTGTGAAGATGGCATCAATTTAGCAGTAGGGAAAGGGATTGAATTTCTATGTACAGAAATTTTTAAGTGGGACAGCATTGGAATGTACTTCAAATATAATATATCCACATATTTATTTTGCATGTAATACACGGTTATAGCTGAACATAAGGGATTCATTGGCCGTAAGAATAGGTCAGCTTTCATTGGAAACAGCTTAAGATGTGCATCAATTACATTGCAAGACCGTTTTTTTATCCAAATAAGGTGTCACCCTGCAGAGGGAGCCGTTGGGTTATCAAGCCAAATGCGACTATTGTATTTTTATTGCTGGAGTTTGACTTTTTTTTGTGTGTTCTTGGTTTGTTATGTGGTTGGGGTTTTTTTGTTTGTTTTTTATAACGAGCTTGTAGGAATCCTTATGGATTTAGTTTTCTTCAGTCTTTGCTACGTTTTGCAGAAGCTTATCTCTTAAACTGTTTGTCCTTCCTAGAGGTGACAATTACATGCTTAATGCTTTCTCTACAAATGAAACAAGATAGGAAAAGAGGTCCATCCTGTTCCAGAGTGCCAAGGACAGTGCTTAATTTATATAAAATACAGCAGATCCCACAAGGGTACAGACTGTCCAAGTGCCATATCTGGGTATAGAGTGCTCTGTGCAGATGGAAGCAGCATTCTGCTGTGGCTGAGGAAAGGAGACTTACCACCAGGGACAGTGCACAGAGAAGAGACAAGGTCTTTACTTAATAGAATTTTATTTGTTGCTGTTTCTAGTTTTAATTACACTGTACACCACCGTTGCTAGACTTCCCCAAAACTGGAAAGCTGCTCTCCTGGTTGTTCTTTGCCAGTCTACTGAGGTGACTGTGCCTGGCATTGCCTCAGACGTTGGCAGTAGACACAGGCTGAATTGTGATGATGTCAGACTTGACAATTCCTCTTGGGAAGCTAAAGCTGTTCCATTTGTATTATATGTGGACTCAACTGGAAGACATAGACCTATTCTAACAAATTTAATTTGCAAATAGAGCTCAGGAGATCTTTTATGCTACAGCATCATACTACTTGTAAGTGAACATCCTGCCGCTTACTGTCACATGTTCCCTGTTCAGTTAAGGTAGTTATTTTGCTTCCTTCATAAGTAGATGTGCCACCAAATTAGGAACTCCACTCATCTCAGAACAGTACAAGTCTGAAGAACATGTCACGTAATTTTCACCAAACCACGTCAGTCCATTTCCTAGTCCTTGTAACACTTTCCCCTTGAATTTTCAGCCATTTAGCATCTGTAAGCACGGATGTATCTGTGATCTGCAGGATTTCCTGTGTTGTGACAGAGGCCCACAGTGTCTTTCTTGGTGTCAGTGTGAGTCCAAGGAGAGCTGCAGTTCTTTCACAGGTCCAGACAATGGTTGCTTTAGTCAACTGCAAATTTGTGTTGCCTAGAAATAGTTTTCCTATGTTTTCTGGCTTATCCTTGTTCTTTTCCAGTCCTCGTAAAGCTGTCTTTTTATCTTTTCTGAAATAGGTCTCCTCTGACTCTTATACAGCCCGGTTTAGAGAATATTGGAGAGTGATTGCATCATTGCATTTTTCCCTTCTAAAGGGGAGAGAAGCATGCTTTAATTTTAAAACATGCTAGATTTTCCCTAGGAGGTTGTATTTTTCAGTACAAAGCTCTCAAATGTGGCTAAAATTTGGTCAAGTCATAATGAGACAGTAACTTATAACATTTTTCCCATTGACACTTTCCCCAGTCTAGCTTGCTTAAAATTAAGGACAAGGATTGTTAATATTTTCTTAAGCTGAAGAATATACATCAGAGGTCTAAAAGATACGCTGGAGGAGGAGAAAATACCAGTGGAATGGGGAGACCAGTAAGCTGCAAACTCTGCTCCCTATTCCCTTCCCACCCACTGAAGCACACTCCCCTTCTCCAGCGGGTCACTTTATGTGCCAGTTAAAATTAATAATTCATAAAGGCAGGGTAAACTTTTTTCCCTAATGGATTCAGTACAGTACATGCTCCTTGGATTGTACTTCAGTTTACTGTGTAAACATGGAAATTTTTCACAGCAATTTCACACTTGGGTAGAACTCTATGCTAATAATTTAGTTAGGTTTTGGCTTTATTTTTAACCTGGTCTTTGTAGCTCAGTCATCTTATTGCTACTGTAAATGGCCTTGGAAAAGATATGGCCACACAAGCTAAGTTTCTTGTTTTGGGGGCTTCCATATGAGTCCACAATGATGCTCCTTTCCACTGCATGTCTGGAAGTCCTGAAAACTACAGCAATATTTTTCTGACAGATCTGCTAGATAGATAGAAACAGTTTGTTGCACTCCCCGATGTGAGTGATTTTACACTGTTGTTCAGGCAAACCTGTGTGATACAGAATGATTTTACTCAATCCATTGTTGCTCAGAGGGCTGGCAGCAAAAACCTGCAAAGCTCTGGTGACATGTAGTTCCCACCTGAAGACTCGGGTATTGACCATCTATGCAGTATTCTTGTGAAGTAGCAATATTGTTAAACAGAAGTATTGGCTCTGTTGCTACAATGTCTTTCTTAAAAAAAACAAACAAACAACCCAAAACTCTAATCCTTTCTAAAATTGCATCCACCGTAATATCAGCACAATGCGCTGCTGATTCTTTAGTTGCAAACGTGATCTCTGTGGTATAGCACAACCAAAGACTAGAGAGCCAAGGTTGTGCTGATTGTGGTTGTTAACATGTTTCTTTGGGCTTTCTCTGAAGTAGATGAAAGAAGCTCATGACTTTTGCGAAGTCAGCCAGTGGCTCTCTACAGCTGGGCTTCAAAGGCACATTCTGCAACACACAGAAAGATGGTTTAGTGTTGTGCACGTAGCATGACTGTTAAAATGCAGTGACCAAGCACTGTGTTCAGGTTTTGCACTGATCGCTATAGACTCTACTCTGGTCTCTTCCAGACAAATGGGTAGATGTAGGTAACGTAATGTATGTAGTGCCCAGCCAAACCAGCACTCCACAATCACTGCAAAACAGCGTGCGGAAGATGCAGCAGACATGAGATAGACTCAGGGTCTTTGGCAAAGGAGAGTTAGGCTAGCCATACCAACTTTGGTGCAGATTGCAAGAAAAAGAGTCACTAAGACCGGGGCTTGTGAAGCTGAGTGGGGCTGAGGAGCCAAGGGGACAGCTTGTTCTTTGCAAATAGTCAGTGAACAAGTGGTGAGTGCAGCAAGGTCAAAACGTTGGCCAGGGATAGCAAAAAACAGCATCTGACTGACTCATAGGGATGGACTGTCTGGAGTAAGTATCATTAGTTGCAAACCAGAAGTGTGTCCATGTGCTGTTACATGAAGCTGCTCACAGAAAGCAAGAGGGGAGAACGAATAATTACCTCTTCCTACCCTTCAGTATCCTTGAAGGTATGTGTTTGAACTGGTGTGCAGGAGCTCCACAGTTACAAGTCTGGATTATTTTGTGGACAGCAATGTCCGTGGAGTTTGTAGAGGGCTTTTGGATCTTATAACCTTTTAAAGTGTAAGAGTGAAAATAGACCCATCTATCCTGAGTTCCTTCACCAAAATCAAGAACCATAACTGTGGTATTATGTAAAAATAGAGAACAAGAATAGCTTGGGGGCTTATCTCAACACCATGCCTCAAAGCCATTGTTGCCATAAAGAGGGTAACAGCATTTTTACAACTCCAGGTGACTGGGTGCTCAGATCTTATACCTCATGGCAGAGAAGTTACTGCCTGGTGAGTGCTGAAAAAGATGAAATGCAGAAGACTCTTGCTATAAAGGGCACTCATTCCTCCAGCCTCACATGCGTAATGCTGAGTGAAGAGAACTGCAAATTTCTGAAAGAGGAATGCTTCTTAAAACAGCAGCTGAGGCTGCCTTGGACATTTGTAAGTGGATAGCTATGTGTGTGCCTGGACCTACCCAAACATAAAGAAGATGCTTCACAGTTTTTGGAGTCTAGAGAGTTATTCAGCTTATCTTGAAGCAGATATATGTGTTTGATTAAATGGCAAGTTCTGTGGATTCCAATGCTTGTATCTAGTAAAAACTGTATTGACAGTGATACCTGCTTATCACAACTGCATGGCCTCGAGTTGTTGCTCAACAGGGGTGCAGGTCTCCTGTTGGTCCTATATCAAATTTGCCAGCCACCTGTGGGTGTCAAATACCCTAGGGCATCTCAGGTAGCAATAGGCACCTACATGGGTGCAAAAGACTTAGATCTCCACTGACTACAATGGAAACCTATACATTTAGGCATCTAAATTTTATACGCCCAAATATGCAGGCTTGAATCTTCCCCCTCTTGGCTCTTTAACACAATGACTCTGTCACTTCATAAAATAGTTTTGCTGAGGGCTTCTGTTTCTCCTTCCCCTTTCTGACTTTCTGTCTTTCTTGTCTCTTCCTTTCCGTCTTGAGCCGAATACTATGAACTTCACCTGGACAGCTTAGTTCCCTGCCAGCTAATCATCTAGCATCCAGGCTGTCAGATGTAATAATGCTTTATCCAGATGCATGATTTGGCCCAGTTTTTTACGATTATGTCAGGTGGCTGGCAGTTTGAGGCAAGCTGTTGTCTGGACTATACTCTCTGTGTGTATCATGATTATTGCTAATTTCTCTTATGAGTTTGACACTAATGAATGCAATTCCACTAAATGGCGTCATTTCCTTGGAATAGTGTTTCTGACTGAAAAGCATTGCATTGAAATATTTTTGGCTAGCACCACTTGGGAAGAATGAGACAAACAAAGGTCTTTCAGTCTTTTCTATAAATAAAAAGTCTTTAAACATGTTTATGCTACCCCAAGTCTATAGGGTTTTTTGTCATTTCAAATTGAGCAGCTGCTGAAGTATTATGGGCTTCAACCAGAGGTAGTTAATGCCACTATAAAAGTAGCAGAAGAGATGGAGGGAAACTGTCGAGAATATTACTCCTGAAAACCATGTTCTAACTGAAATACTTTTCCTTAGGAAGAGATTATTAGCCTGAAAAAGACAATTTTGACTTCTCCACAAAAAGTGAAGCACTGTCAATTGACAAATTTACTGTTCTTGAGAATCTGTCAAGTCCAGTGCTGTTTGTTCCTTCATACATGTGTCAGTGTTCTGAATCTAATATAGTTTTCAACTTGTTATTATCAGTTTGTTGGCAACTAGTGGAAAGGAGATGCAAAATTCTGCCAAATCAAGATTGCAGGGATTTGCATGCATTTAGCGTTCTGGGGAAACTAACTGCATGAGATACAAGGCAAAATGGGCTCCAATGTAAAGCTTCTCCAGTAGAATCTACTTTGCATCCTGAAACAGTGGATATCTCCATATGGCTCCTCCATCTCTGGACTGCCTGATCACCCCAAATTATCCTCACATTTCTCTGCAGTGGGACAGTATTATATCTTGCACAAATAACCAAGCTGAAGGCAGGCTCCACAGGAAAGTCTGTGGCAGCAGAAGGAATAGAATCATAGAATAGCTGTGGTTGGAAGAGACCTTTTAAAGGTCATCTAGTCCAAGCCCTCTGCAATCAGCAGGGACATCTTCAACTAGAGCAGGCTGCTCAGAGCCCTGTCCAACCTGACCTTGAATGTTTCCAGGGAGGGGGCATCTATCACCTCTTTGGGCAACCTGTGCCAGTGTTTCACCACTCTCACTGTAAAAAATTTCTTCCTTATATCTGGTCTAAATCTACCCTCTTTTAGTTTAAAGCCATTACCCCTTGTCCTATCACAACAGGCTCTGCTAAAAAGCTTGTCCCTATCTTTCCTATAAGCCCTCTTTAAGTACTGAAAGGCCACAATAAGGTCTTCCCGGAGCCTTCTCTTCTCCAGGCTGAACAGCCCCAGCTCTCCCAGTCTTTCCTCCTAGGAGAGGGGTTCCAGCCCTCGGATCATTTTTGTGGCCTCCTCTGGCCCCGTTCCAACAGGTCCATGTCTGCCCTGTGCTGAGGGCTCCAGAGCTGGACGCAGGACTCCAGGTGGGGTCTCACCAGGGTGGAGGTGCAGCCCAGCATGAGGTTGGCTTTCTGGGCTGCGAGTACACGTTGTTGACTCGTGTCCAGATTTTCATCCAACAGTGCTCCCAAGTCCTTCTCCTCAGGGCTGCTCTTGCAGCGGCAGGACCTTGCACTTGGCTTTGTTGAACCTCATGAGGTTCTCACAGGCCCACTTCTTGAGCTTGTCCAGGTCCCTCTGGATGGCATCCTGTTCCTCAGGCATGTCAGCTGCATCATGCAGCTTGGTGTCATCTTCAAACTTGCTGAGGGTGCACTCGATCTCACTGTCTCTGTCATTGATGAAAATGTTAAACAATATGGACTCCTGAGGGACACCACTCATCACTGATCTCCATCTGGACATTGAGCCATTGACCACTACCCTCTGGATGCAACCATCCAACCAATTCCTCATCCACCAGACAGTCCATATCTTTCCAATTTAGAGAGAAGGATGTTGTGGGGGACCATGTCAAAGGTCTTACAGAAGTCCAGATAGACAACATCTGCAGCTCTTCTGTCATCAGCGGCGCTGAGTCTAGTTGGAGGCCGGTAACTAGTGGTGTCCCTCAGGGGTCAGTACTGGGCCCAGTCTTGTTTAACTTCTTCATCAGTGACCTGGATGAGGAGTTAGAGTGTACCCTCAGCAAGTTTGCTGATGACACCAAACTGGGAGGAGTGGTAGATACATCAGAAGGCTGTGCTGCCATTCAGTGTGACCTGGACAGGCTTGAAAGTTGGGCAGAGAGGAACCTGATGAGGTTCAACAAGGGCAAATGCAGGGTCCTGCACCTGGGAGGGAACAACAGTACAGGCTTGGGGCAGAGTTGCTGGAGAGCAGCTCTGTGGAGAGGGACCTGGGTATTCTGGTGGATGACAGGTTGACCATGAGCCAGCAGTGTGCCCTGGCTGCCAAGAAAGCTAACGGGATCCTGGGATACATCAAGAAGAGTGTGGCCAGCAGGTCGAGGGAGGTTCCGCTCCTCCTCTACACTGCCCTAGTGAGGCCCCATCTGGAGTTCTATGTCCACTTCTGGGCTCCCCAGTTCAAGAAAGATGAGGAGCTGCTGGAGAGAGTCCACCGGAGGGCTATGAGGATGATGAGGGGAATGGAGCATCTCTCCTACGAGGAGAGGTTGAGGGAACTGGGCTTGTTCAGCCTGAAGAAGAGAAGGCTGAGAGGGGACCTAATATATGCTTACAAATATCTGAAGGGTGGGTGTCAGGAGGATGGGGCCAAACTCTCTTC
>Ga0065711_1032851_pt1 | contig 26555 bp, 16 predicted proteins | sample Hoacrofraction12_FD_59098 | JGI IMG/M metagenome (GOLD analysis project Ga0065711, IMG submission 59098) | Hoatzin crop microbial communities from Cojedes, Venezuela - Epithelial fraction 12 v2 (version 2) | ecosystem: Host-associated > Birds > Digestive system > Esophagus > Crop | place... | reverse complement strand
CCCCTTCCACCAGACCAGGTTGCTCAGAGCTCCATCCAACCTGGCCTTGAACACTGCCAGGGAGGGGGCAGCCACAGCTTCTCTCGGCAGCCTGAGTCAGGGACTCACCACCCCCATAAGAAAGCATTTCTTCCTTATATCTAGTCAGAATCTACCCTTTTTTAGTTTAAAAGTGTTACCCCTTGTCCTGTCACAACAGGCCCTGCTAAAAAGCCTGTCCCCATCTTTCTCATTAGCCCCCTTCAGGTACTGGCAGGCTGCTCTAAGGCCTCCCCAGAGCCTTCTCTTCTCCAGGCTGAAGAGCCCCAGCTCTCCCAGCCTTTCCTCACAGCAGAGGGGTTCCAGCCCTCCGATCATTGCTGGGGCCTCCTCTGGCCCCGCTCCAACAGCTCCAGGTCTGTCCTGTGCTGAGGGCTCAGGTGTATATATGTGTGTATATATATCAGGTATACATAAAGTATCATCATCCCAACTGTATAGATGGGGAAACTGATACACTCAAAAAAGGCTGGAACCGGCTCTGGATTCAGGAGCTTAAATGCATCTGCCTACAAGTGGCTGGGGACCTAAGCACCTATTATAAGTGATGAAGATGTGGAGTGTGATTGACCTACCTAAACATGAGCACTTAGTGCCACTGGGGTTCCTCGGAGTCTGCCCTCCAGCCTTGCTCTGCCACTGCAGAAGGGCATGTGCCTCTGTTTGGTCTTGGACCGTGCATAGCAGCCCCACAGGGATGCTTCAGCTAACTCTGGGCATATGGAAATGACAATCCGTGCTATGTGTGGGCAACTGAATCAAGCCGTGGTTGTCTGAGTCTGGAGCTGGTTCTCTGCTGGAGGGAGTATCACAGGGATGCAGAGCAGGACTGGATGGAAAAGCCAGGCTGCAGCCTGCTGCCAGACTAACGGCAGGAAGATGAAGGGCAGATGATGGGACAAGGACTAGGAATGGCCTCCAGGAGAGGTAAAAGAGGAGATTTCAGCAGGTGAATTATTAACAGTTGATTTGGGAACCTGCTGTGATTTTTAATGGCCAGAGTGATGAACATGTTTGATTGTAACCAGTCTCCAACACTGACCCACCCTGTCCCAGATCTGCTCTCAGTAGCCCTCTCACCCAGGCCAAGGGCTCTTTTGTGACGAGAAGGGCTGTGCTTGGATTCGGAGGTATACTTTATCAGGGCAAGTAATAACTTAAATCCCCTTCATGCTCCCTTGTGATATTTTATGGATCAGGGTCATTGCATTCCAGTGTTTCTATGTCGTATGGGTTCAGAATAAAAGTAGAAAGCATTTTGCTTTTTCTGCTTTTCCTAACTGATTATTTCCGCAAATCCAAGCTTTGCAAACCTCACCTGCTCAGACAGTTGGGTTTCTTCATGCATCTTGAAGCCTTGTAGCTCAGTGGGTATAATGCCCTTATCAGCTCTCAGAGGGTTCCCAATGTAGGGGAGGATGGAAAAAGTGACCATGGACTCTGTGGTTAGAAGCTACTGGTGGAGAAGAACTTTCCACTGTTGTCATATCAAACCCCCAGCTCCTGTCTCTGTCTTACCACAAAGCATCATGTGTGAATGGAGGCATCTCGGCATGTCTCACTGGAACTGAGAAATCTTTGAATCAGGCGCTGTCTTTACACTTCTAGTTGTAATGTAACCCTGCGCAATCATACCGCTAGAGACTCAAGATTGGATTTTGTTTGGGCAATTTCATATCTGAAGGCAATGCTGCTTTCTTGTCTCATAAAGCTGCAGAAGCTGGCTAGGGGCATCCAGGTAACGCACTTTGTCATGCCCAGTATCTCCAGGTACAGTCAGAGGGCTGGATTAGTGCTCAACACCTGTCAGATGGACCCGGCCACACGACTGTCACACTGGGCATGAAAGCGTATGTGAGAGATTGACAAGACTATCTTGTTTTGCACCGGCGGTTTGGGTGCTTGGGGCGTTTAGAGTGATGGGCACTCCGTGGTGCTCAGTTGTGATAATCCTCACGTCAGTGTAGATCTCCAGCAGACGTCTGAATGCCCTGGAAGGAACTGGGTGTGACATGAGCTGTTGTGATCATTTATGGCTCAGAGCAGTAGAGGGTCACGGACACTGCAATACAGAGTTCTAGACCCCAACCTTTTTTGACACACAGGCTGACTCTGCAGCAAGGCCTGAGGAAGGTACTCTGTTGTCTGCTTTTGACTCATAGCAGTCTCCGAGTGGCTCTTTTTTTTCATGGTCTTTTTTGCCAACAGCTCATTTTACTGTGTCACGTGAAATATTTCCTAACCAGGCTGACCATTTTTCTCCTGCTTATATTACACTCTTGCCTTTCCACATTTTGGCAAAGAGGTGAGGCTGTAATTTTTGCTTTGTCATTGATCTGTATGCCCACATCTTCAAAGTCCCCATCTTGCTTCTGAGAACTGAGCTCTGTAAGGGCATTCGGGATGATCTCCCCGAGCCAGTAAGTGGTAAGAGCTCAGGTCATGCGATGGGTGGCACAGGGAGCAGGAGCCATCTCAGAGTCATAGCTGGGGGAAGGAGGGAGGCTGCTGCTGCAGGCAAGGCTGGATCCCGTAGTTGTTGTGCATGTCACAGTGGGACAAGTCATCTTTGTTCCCTGCAGTTTGAAGGTGGCGCAGATGCTGGCTCTGGGGTGATGGCACATCCCCGTCCAGTGCCGGGTGGGCGTTGATGTCTGGAAGATGGTTACATTAGTAAGAACCATTGTTGGAACTTGTGGCCTGTGCAGGGTGTCCCTCAGCAAAGGGTATGTGTGGGACTGAGCATGTGCTTATGAAACCATCAGCCACCCTTGGGAAGACCAGCAACTCAAAGACAGACTCACTTGCCTTGCACTACTCTTTCTCAGTAGGGGCTTGGGTTTGTCCCCAGAGTGAGTGCATAGTGAAGTCAGGTCTCTTTCTCTGGCCTGGAGTGGCAAGGGTGACAGGGCTTTGTGTAGGCTCGCAAGATGGGGCAGAGGGAGCCTGGCTACTATGTACAGTGCCAGGGAGGTGGCCTGTGGCTAAGCACAGGAGGCATAGATGAGCTCGTTATTTGCCCCTGCAGGCTGTCAGTGCCAGGGGACCCTCCTTGATTGGGGCCTCACAGTCTGAGTCTGAGTTCCTTGCAGGAAGGCTGCTCGTTACTGGTATACATGACTGGGAGGATGGTACAGCGCTCCTTCCCCTTCATGAAGGAAGGTAAGGATGTCCATTGCTGATGCTTCCCTTGGTGGCCCAGCTGGAGTGCATGCAAGAGATGGACACAGCCAGACCCAAGAGCCATGTGGTGAAAATGGCTGGGGAATTCGAGCTCGAAGTCGTTGCTGTGGGCATGGTATAAGGACTGAGCTCCAGCACCTCAATGTCCCCCTTGTAGTGAGGGGCCCAAAACTGAACACAGTACTCCAGGTGCGGCCTCACCAGTGCCGAGTACAGGGGCATGATCCCCTCCCTGCTCCTGCTGGCCACACTGTTCCTGATACAAGCCAGGACGCCGTTAGCCTTCTTGGCCACCTGGGCACACACTGCTGGAATGTACCATCTGAGACACTCCTGAGTTTTTGGTTATAGAAACAATATTTCTTCGTGCTGTTTTGGGTTTTGGTTTTTAGCCTTTGGGAGAAAAATGCCGCTGTTAAGGCTGCAGAAATGAGCGTATGCAGTATGCAGATGGTGATGCTCCACTGTGAAAACTTATTCAGGAAGAGTTGGTAACAGAAGGGCTTTGCCTTCTATTTTAGATCAACAGAGGTGTTGTGAGTTCAACAGTTCCAGAGCTGGTCAGCATTGGGGTGGGATGACCAAGGAAAACACTGGGTTAGCTGGGTGAGAGTGTGGCTCAGAGTGGTGTGTCCTGCACAGGACTGGGGTGAAGTCAGAGAGTTTCTTTGAAGTGTGGCTTAAAGCCGTTGTCCCACCTGCCAGCAGTTACTGACCGGTCTTTGGTCTTTTCCATGAAATGATGGACGTTAGGACCTCACCGCTGTGTCCTTGTTCCTGTCAACCTCTTTGAATTTCCTCTTTCTTCTCTTCTGGATGCTACAGGAGGTAGATGGCTCCGCTGCTGAAAACCCTATGTGAGCTCTGAGCTCCGGTAAAAGAGAGGGCAGTGGGGGAGGTAGAAGCAAAGGCTTATTTTTGCGGAGTGCCACTCTAGGTGGTGTATTTTAGACAGATAAGGTCTGTTGCTCTGCCAAATGCCAACTTAAATGCACACCCCCCCCCCTTGCAAAATGGTATTTGTTTTTTTTTCTTAAAATTACCATAATCTCCATCTGGTAGCATCCTGCAGGACAGAGCTGTATTTATGTGGATGTTGGGATCAGGACGTAGAGTATAGCCCCTTCTCGCACAGCCCGTTTTGGGTTTTGTTTTCTGTTTAACGTGGTAGAAATAAATGAATTCGTGCCATCTGCCCCCACTTCCAAACAAAACACATCTGTGTGAGACAACAACAGAGGGATGTGCGGGCTGGTGAGGTTTCCAACAGCATCAGCATGCTGCATCCTTGCACATCCCAGGGAGAGCGGCCAGGGTGATCTGCGCTTCCACAGAGGAGCTGGGTGGTGGAAGTGGGAGCCAAATTGCTGGCACCCAGTTTGGAAAATCTTGCAGAAATCTTGGCGCTCGTCTCCTAGCCTCGCCTGGATATAAACAGCAGCTTTTGTCAGAAATCTGCCTACAGATTCCCCCTCTTCATTTGCTCTCCTGACTGCATCTCCAGATAAGAGCTTTAGTGCTTCACAGTATCACAGGTTGCTTTTAACTAAAATTATCGTTCTAAGAGGTCTCCCTTACATACAGTACTCATATAAATAATGTATATATGGCTTTGGGTGATTGTAAAATTAGGTGGGTCATGCCTCCTTTCTTGTACAACACTTTTCCTCCTAAAAAATCAAGTGTGATTTTCTTTGAGAAGGTCTCCAGTCCTAGTAAAAGGAAAAGAGAGCAGATTGTTGAATGCCTGTACCACCAAATGTCTTTTCAAGGCTTCCTGAAAGATCAGCACTACACTTATTTTTGAGTTCTACATAAGAAAGCAGGAAAGTAAATGCCTGTGTGCAGTTTAAAATCTGGCCCTGGAGCATTTCCTCTCATTTTCTGTTCCATATTCAGCTTTCCTGCTCCCTGCTGCACTCAAATGTATTTCCTCTGCTGTGACAGTTTTCACATAGCCTCTTTGGCAGCCACAGGAGTTCTCATAGCTCAGACTGTGTTGGCACTTAGGCCCCGTGAAACATCAACCACTGCATCTGCCTTAATGAAGCACATTGAGCAGAAGTGTGTGAAGCTGTTTGCCAAGAACAGGTTTGTGCAAGTGGTTCTGGGTTATACCTAAGCTGTCGGTGCCCAAGAACACTTCCCTGCTTCAAGGTCATAGAATCATAGAATCATTTAGGTTGAAAAGGACTTTTAAGATCATTGAGTCCAACTGTAAACCTAACACTGCCAAGTCCACCCCTAAATCATGTCCCTAAGCACCACATCTACAAGTCTTTTAAACACCTCCAGGGATGGTGACTCCACCACTTCCCCAGGCAGCCTGTTCTAGTGCTTGACAACCATACTGGTGAAGAAATTTTTCCTAATATACAGTCTAGACCTCCTCTGGCACAACTTCAGGCCATTTCCTCCTGCTGTAGAATCATAGAATGCTTTGCGTTGGAAGAGACCTTTAGAGGTCATCTAGTCCAACCCCCCTGCAGTGAGCAGGGACATCTTCAATCAGATCAAGTTGCTCAGAGCTCTGTCCAGCCTGGCCTTGAACGTTTCCAGGGATGGGGCATCGACCACCTCTCTGGACAACCTGTGCCAATGCCTCACCACCCTCAATGTAAAAAAATTTCTTCCTTTTATGCAGTCTGAATCTACCCTCTTTTAGTTTAAAAACATTCCCCTTGTCCTATCACAGCAGTCCATGCTAAAAAGTCGGTCCCCATCTTTCTCATAAACCCCCTTTAAGTACTGGAAGGCTGCAATAAGGTCTCCCTGCAGCCTTCTCTGCTTCAGGCTGAACAGCCTCAACTCTCTCAGCCTTTCCTTGTAGGAGACATGAAGGTCCTGGGATGGTCTCCAGACTGCAAGTCAGGCTAAGACCCAGGGATGCCATATTACTTTTATTTCTTTGGAAGAAAATCCTGGTGAATGGAGGGAGCAGGAGATGCTCTGGTCTGTCCACAGTCTTAAGGTGAACCAGAGATGTGGGTGTCCTGGCCCCATGGTGTTGTCAGAGATTTTGTGTCTTCTTTAGGGCTAAGCCACGTGTATAACAGGAGCAGGGAGAGAGCTACACGGCAAGAGAAGTGCAGTTCATGGGTTAGTGGCTGGTGAGCTAAATGCAGGACCCAGCTCAAGTAAGGTGAGGGCTGAGGTCTGCTCTCCAGCTCACCTCCCTGTATGTAAACTGGAAAGAAAATTGTTCTGTTTCTCAGGTGCATTGTGAGATGCCCAAAGACTGCAGAAACAGTGCCTTATAGGATAGATCAATGTGCTGTTGGGTAACTTAGTGGAGGAAAAAAATTCAGGAAAAAAGATAAGCATTATTTTTCCTTTGTGCATCTTAGAGCCCTTCAGAGGTTCTAAGGTCTGATTTATAAAAGAAACATCCACAAACCTAATAAAGGCATGTTTTTAATGGGAATGAACTCATTTATGGAAAGAATGGTCAGGCACTGGAATAGGCTGCCCAGGGTGGTGGCTGAGTCCCCATCCCTGGAGCTGTTTAAAAAACATGTAGATATGTCACTTTGGGGTATGGTTTAGTAGGAATGGTGGTGTTGGGTGGATGGTTGGACTCAATGAGCTTAGAGGTCTTTTCCAACCTCTGATCCTATGATTCTGTAATTAAACAGAAGAACAGCTCACACTGATTTCAGTCAAATCCACCCAAGAGTGCTGAGGTAACTGGCGGAGGAGCTGGCCAAACCACTCTCCATCATCTATCAGCTGTCCTGGCTAAAAGGGAAGGTCCCAGACAACTGGAGGATCACCAATGTAACACCCATTTACAAGAAGGGCCAGAAGGAGGATCCTGGGAACCACAGGCCTGTCAGCCTGACCTCGGTGCTGGGCAAGATTATGGAGAGATTCATCCTGAGTGCGCTCACTGGGCATGTGAAGGACAACCAGGGAATCAGGCCCAGCCAGCATGGGTTCATGAAAGGCAGGTCCTGCTTGACCAACCTGACCTCCTTCTATGACCACGTGACCTGCCTAGTGGACAAGGGAAAGGCTGTGGGTGTTGTCTACCTGGACTTTAGTAGGGCCTTTGACACTGTTCCCCACAGCATCCTCCTGGAGATACTAGCTGCCCATGGTTTGGATGGATGTACTCTTCACTGGATAAAGAACTGGCTGAATGGCCGAGCGCAGAGAGTGGTAGTGAATGGAGTTAAATCCAGTTGCCTCTGGTCACGAGTGGTGTCCCCCAGGGCTCAGTTTTGGGTCCGGTCTTGTTTAACATCACGACACCAAGTTGGGCGGAACTGTTGACCTGCTTCAGGGTAGGAAAGCTCTGCAGAGGGATCTGGACAGACTGGATGATGGGCCAAGGCCAACTATATGAGGTTCAACAAGGCCAAATGCCAGGTCCTGCACTTGGGTCACAACAACCCCCATGATATGCTACAGGCTTGGGGAGGAGTGGCTGGAAAGCTGCCTGGCGGAAAAGGACCTTGGGATGCTGGTTGGCAGCCAGCTGAATATGAGCCAGCAGTGTGCCCAGGTGGCCAAGAAGGCCAAGGGCATCCTGGCTTGTATCAGGAATAGTGTGGCCAGCAGGAGTAGGGAGGGGATTGTGCCCCTGTACTTTGCACGGGTGAGGCCGCACCTGGAGTGCTGTGTTCAGTTTTGGGCCCCTCACTACAAGAAGGACATTGAGGTGCTGAAGCGTGTCCAGAGAAGGGCAACGAGGCTGGTGAGGGGTCTAGAGTACAAGTCTTATGAGGAGGGACTGAGGGAACTGGGGCTGTTTAGTCTGGAGAAGAGGAGGCTGAGGGGGGACCTTATTGCTCTCTACAACTACCTGAAAGGAGGTTGTAGTGAGGCAGGTGTTGGTCTCTTCTCCCAAGTAACTAGCAATAGGACGAGAGGCAATGGAGGTGTTCAAAAAACGTGTAGATGTGGCACTTCGGGATATGGTTAATAGGCATGGTGGTGTTGGGTGGATGGTTGGACTTCATGGTCTTAGAGGTCTTTTCCAACCTATGATTCTATCATTCTATGATTCTGTGATTCTCACTAACTCAAATTAAAACAAATTAACCCACTGCTTAGCAAAACATAAGAACAGTAAATCATTTTTAAATGACTGTAATGTAAACCATTGCACTTCTTATGGGGAGATAAACCTCAAGACCAGGATTTTCAGAGGAGCTGATCTCTAAGCAAGCTGTTTTTGGGGTGGCAGCAGGAGATACTCAGTGCCTCTGAAAACGAGTTCCTAATTATCCTCTACTCACAGAACAACAGAAAAATGAGTCTGGAAAAGATCTTCAGAACTGCTCTGGTTCTACCACAAACAAATATGTATACATAGGGGATGTTCATATACTTAGATAGACACACGTGCGTGTGTATGTCAGTGCTGTGCTTTGTGCCTTTGAGGACCATTTAACTGTAAAAAACTGCTTCCTCAGAGAGATAAATGATTCAAGTGGATACACACTTAAAGGGATACGTTTGCCTTAAAGGCAATGAGAGGTTCAGATTTTTGACCAGGAGCTATGTATTTACTCAGTCTTTAATTTTTTTATATGTAATCCCTTTACGATTACCAGAGTTATTTGTGCATGAACTGTGCATATTCTGAGGGTTTAGAGAAACTACTTTTCAATGCTGTGAAAACTGAAAATTGAAGTCCTGCCTTGTAAGAATACGTAGAACTAGAAAACAGGCATGAAGAAAGCAAAATCTATTGAAAGGCAAAGCATTTGGATCTGAGCTGTCAGTCCTGCAAGACGTCTTGGGCTTTGTACAACACTTATTGTTACATCATTGTGTGGCAGGGGGAAGAGGCTTACAACATCCAGACTGTTCATCAGCTGTGGGCACCTTTCAGGTTTGGTATACAATAGGGACCAAGATTTGGAGATGCCTGGGGAGATTAAGAGATGGGGCAATGGCTGAGAGGTGTAGGGTCCCAGAATGAAAGAGACGGGGCTGAGTATCATCATCAGAGTACCTTGTTTGTTTCCATCCCTATTGTCCTTTCTCAGATCTTGCAGTCCTATCTGGTCAAGTTCACCTGTTCATTATTCTTTTCCAAAGGGGTCTGAGCAGTTTTCCCAAAGGAAGAAAAAACCCTGACTCCCATTGATACACCATGGCTTTGCTTTGATTATTTATCAGTCTACTATTCCATGTGCTGGCTGGCCTGAGCATTTCATGTTTGGATGTCGGTGGCAGTCAGGAATGGGCTCTTCATTCAGCTCCCTAAGATGTGTCCCCTCTGCTGTGGGGATGGCAGGAGCATTGCAGCAAGTCAGTCGTGTTCAGCCAGCCTTTCTCATATTTTCCAGGGTAGTCCCTCCAAAGACCCTGACATGGAAAAGGGATTTGATAGATCCAGGGATACTGGTGAGCCGTGGCAAGTTTGGCTGGGTACAAACAACTGGCAACACTTTTCTTGTTAGGGAAAAAAGGTACCTATACCCATTCTGTGTCACAGCTGTATGCAGTTCTGCATCACCCAGTTCTGACCTATTGCTGGTTTAAAACAGGTTTTAACCTTTTAAAATCAGGGTGTTTGTGCAGATACGTCTTGCAAATGGATGAACAAGACTCTGTACTCCTCCCTGCTGGTGGTTTGCAATTAACATGGCTGTCATCCTCTCTATGCCCAGCAAATATCAGTCCAAACACATACGAAGACTATTGGCCCTGCTACAAAGGTGTGAGGAAAGTGAAAGGAAAGAGGCTCCAAACAGAGGCAAAGTCAAGCCACCAAAGTGACTTTCACTTTCTCCATGAGCATTTTTAAGAGTGGACATGGCTATCCCTGAAGAAAGTTAGGCAGTGGAGAAAGCCTCGTGAATACTGACTGTTGGAGTTTGGATGAAAACAGCTTGTGTTTTGCAGGTGGAAAGGTGGCCAAGCTGGTTTCTTGGGAGAGAGTTAAGTAGCACAGGTGTGGAGGATAGACGAGAAGATTTGGGAGGTGATTCCAAGCTGCTGATGCAGCAGATAGGTAGGTGTAGCACTGATGGTGAGAGGAGGCAATGAACCAGTGGGGAGGGTAATGTCATTGCCAGGGCTAAAGGGAAGAGACGGTGGTAGAAGGCTTAACACATCAGAGCATTTACTCTTTCCTTGTAGGTCTGAGCAACTGAATCATTTGGTGCAGGAAATTTGCCTGTCACTCAAGAACCGTGTTTGTGACACTTAATAAAGGTGGAAGTGAGGCTGGCTGAGATTATTCTGAATTTCCATATTGTTCATAACTCAGATGAACATCAGGGATTTCAGAAAGACCATGCCTCTGCCCTTGCCTGTCCATATGGTACTTGCATATGCAAAGATGCACATTCCTTAGAGATTTCACAAATCAGATAAAATGGAGAAGAAAAACTGCCGTTTTATTTTTTTCTTTCACAGTGCTAATCACCATGGTATCCAAGTGCCTATTTGTTAGGCTTGCATAAATCATCATTGCTTTTGTAACAGCCTTCCTGGGGGCATTTTTGCCTAATTTACTGGGACTGTCTTAGAGGGAGTAATGCCAGGTGGGCAGGAGTGGGCTGGCAGGCAGGAGCCACCAGTGCTGTGCTCCGGTAATCCCCGCTGCCCCCCGGAGCCCCCCAGCCCAGGGCAGGGCTGCGGAGGGAGAGCCATGGGTGCAGATGGGGGCAGATCCTGCTCGTCGCTGGGGAGAGCTGAGGAACGCTGCCTGCCGTGTCCTCCCTCCTGGCCTGCGGCACTGCGCGGCCCCATGGGGTTAGGAAACGTGGTGTGATGGGACCGGCGTAGCGCCCAGCTCCTGCACAAATCTCCCTGGACCTATGCGTGGGTGGGAAGCAGCAGAGGGAGAGCGGCAGTGCGATAAGGATGCAAAGGGGAGACAGGGCACGATGGGGAGGTGGGGAGCGGTCCCTGTGAATTCACCACAGGAGACTTTAATCCTGCCTGAGGGAAACGTGAGGCTGGCTAGCTGCAAGCATAGCTAGAAACAGCATTCCTTTTCGTCACATGAAACCACTAGACCAACTTTCCTTTGCTGACTTGGTGCCTTACTTTAGCCAGACCCTTTATTCCTTTTCTTTCTGTATCTTTGTCCCTATGCCTCTTGTAACCTCTCTGCTAGAGGAGATAATAGAAGTGCCTTGTGCTGTTCATACCTGCTCTACTTTTAAATGATTTTCTGAAGTCTGGGAGCAAAATTACAGTATGTTGAGAGCTACATACAAGGTGTCCTGGTGTCAAGGGATTTAAGGATATATGGGCTACCTCAAAGATAATCCTTTGAATATTAAAAGCAGAAAGCCTGCCAGACCACTTTGCATAACATGCTATATAATCTGTGAAGTAATTCCAAGGTGCCTGTTACCATGGAAAAGCTTAGCAATATTAACAGAAAAACAGTGGTGATGGGTTTAAACAAGAATTGCAGCTCTGGGCTGAGGCACACAGTTGCTGCACCTCAGCTGACCGTGTACTGAAGTGCATGTAGCTGTGATTATTTTCTTACTCCATCAGAAATGAATGTTAAAACTCAGCTTCTTAAAACTCTTGCACTGAGGTTTTAATCTGATCTTGCCTCATAGCTAAAACCCATCCACCAACTGTCGTGCTGCTTGGCTGGGGCTCACAGTGGTCCATGAAACCTTGGTGACTTGGCTGTGTCTCTGCAGGAGATCTGAATCCTCGCTGGAGCTGCCTTTGTGGCCTAGGTAACTCCCCAGAAGTGGGATTCAGCTGCCTGAGTGTCAGTGTCTGCTTCTGAACTGGTCGCCTTCCATTTGTTGAGAATGGAGAGAAATTGGCTCCTCTGCATACAGTATATCTCTTTCTAAAGTAGATCTTTAAAATAAGCCAACTGAAATATATGCTAAAACCAATTTTTCCTCCACTGTCTATAAAGGAAACCTTGAATCATTGGCTCTGTTAGTGTAGGCAGCCATATTACAGACATTTTCACAATTCAGTTAACCAGATGGAGGCTTTTAGTGTGATTTGAGATGCTCAAGGGACCTGAGACAGCTGCATGGGGTTGGCAGGGATGACAGGAGGCCAGTAGGAGACATGTCTTTCGAGAGTGGCAGCTGGAGGCCAGGTTGCAGAGAGTGTCTCAAATGGCACTAAATGCTGATTGTTGCAAACTAAATAGGGTGCTTTGGGTGGGGTACAGATCCAGACTAAGGCATTTAAAGTTAGGTGTCTTCAGGTGAGTGTCTGCACGTGAACTCGGTCTCTGAGCACCCAGGATGAATCAGAAGAGCTCATCTCAGCTGCTCAGACGTAGGTATGCAGTACCATTTGAGATGTCCCACTCTTCCCACCTGGCTTCCAGCTGGTGTTCCAGAAATATGTAAATGCTGAATTATATCTGTGAACCAGATCAGACACCCTAGGGTGTATCAAGTAGCAGAGGACATCCTGACGAACCGGACCCCAGTCCTGGTCAATACAGTCAGTGGATCTCAGAGGTTAAATCATTTCACCTCAAAGCTGACACCCAGTAGCTGGCCAGCTGAATCACTCTTCAGGGACCACTGACTATAGAATCACTCTCCATTGATGTCAGGGGAATTTAAACATCTAGAGCTCAGCTCAGTGCTCCACCCATAAACATACATGTTTCTGAGGGTATCTGGTATCTGGGACATCTGCATGGGGTTGGCAAATGTGATGCATACCTTGTGGGAGATCTCTGCCCTTCTGAACCAGCAGCTGAAGGTGTCCAGCAGGTACGGTTCCTTAAGGTGTCCCCCACATGGGGACTTGGAGGGTGCTTGTTGACAAGAAGCTCACGTGACCCGGCAATGTGTGCTCGCAGCCCAGAAGACCAACTGTATCCTGGGCCCCAGCGCTGTGGGTAACAGGTAGAGGAAGATGATTCTGGCCCTCTGCTCTGCTCTGGTGACACCCCTCTGGGAGTCCTGTGTCCAGCTCTGGAGCCCTCAGTACAGTACAGACCTGGAGCTGTTGGAGCAGGGCCAGAGGAGGCCACAGCAATGATCCGAGGGCTGGAACCCCTCTGCTGTGAGGAAAGGCTGGGAGAGCTGGGGCTGTTCAGCCTGGAGAAGAGAAGGCTGCGGGCAGATCTAGCAGCCTTCCAGTACCTGAAGGGGCCTACAAGAAAGCTGGAGAGGGACTTTTTACAAGGACATGTAGTGATGGGACAAGGGGTAATGGCTTTAAACTGAAAAAGGGTTGATTTAAATTAGATATAAGGAAGAAATTCTTTACTGTAAGGGTTGGTGAGGCACTGGCCCAGGTTGCCCAGAGAAGCCGTGGCTGCCGGCTCCCTCAAGGCCAGGTTGGATGGAGCGTTGAGCAACCTGCTCTAGTGGGAAATGTCGCTGCCCATGGCAGGAGGGTTGGAACTAGGTGATCTGTAACATCCCTTCCAATCCAAACTCTTCTATGACTGTGATTCTGTGAAATGGCTTTAGACACCTATCTGGAAGCAACTGCGTAAGTATAGCCACCTAAATGGAGATGGCTGAGTGTCTAACTGAATCGTTGTCTTAAAGACAGATGCAACAAATCTCACTCTACACTTTTCTTTCCTTATTTGTACTGGGCTTCCTTTGTATGATGCTCACTCTAGTGGGGAACTTGTTCTTGGTTGAAGCCTTTCAGCACTGCAATGATGACAAGAGAAAAAAATACCATAGTGAACACAGTCTGCTCCGATGGATATCCACCAGATTCTATGCCATACTGCTCAGTGTGGAGAATGCCTTTCCCGTAGGGCCTAAGCCTCTCGGGACTCCTCAGCCACCACTAAGAAAAACTCAGTTAACTTCAGTTTTCAGTGCAGTTACACTCAGAGATGTGTAGCATTTTTATCTGAGCAATGACAGAGCATGAATTAATTAGATATAGGATCTTTCAGACAGCCTGTTGTTTGTAAAACTCTAAAAATATGCACTATGTTACTTGTAAACTCCTTAGGTATACTGAGAAACAGTGCCTTAACTGCTAGAGCCCAAACTTCCTCATGCACTTGTCTTTCACCCCAAGAAAGAACACATTCTGCATATTCCCCGGGGTTGCAGTTAAAGATGTACTGTTTCTGTGGAGTGTGATTCATCTTGGCAGACTTCTGCTGTTTAAAACCCACCTAGAGCTTGTCCCAGTTCCCTAACAACCACTGTAGCTGGAAAACATTGATCAACCTGCTCTCAGCGCTAGTTACTCCCTTGTGGAACAAAACCAGAAATATTTACTGTTGTCTCTGTGGTTTGTTCTGTGGCTTAAGCCAATAAAGTTTGTAAAAGTGTGTATCACCAATATATTGCTATGATGGTTTATGAGAGAAGTTGGGAGGATTCAGTTCTTACCAACTCATTTGTACTTTTTTTAACATGGCTAGTGACACAAGTTTTACCAAAATGTACAAAGGGTAACGTCCTTGGGTCTGTCAGAGTTGAAGACAATACATCAAATATCAGCTTGGGTGGGGCTACGGCTCGTTGTCTGTGCAATTATCTCCTGCAGCCATTTGTGGTTATTCCCCAGTCTCGATTTGCTGCCAACCGGCCAACTCTCTCCTTTCTCTCAGACTCATTCAATTTTATTTCATCACCGTCCAAAGAAAAGGCTTTGATGACAGTTTTGATACTGAAGAAGAAAGCAGCTGCTTCAGTCTCCCCTCTGCCACATTAGCTTCATAAAATTCCCCTCGTCCATGACATCTCATCTGATATTACAATAAGTTTGGTATGAAAACCTGCACCCCATTATAACACACATTTACCTGCAACAGCTCACTGCAATGAAATAGTTTGTTAGTGAGTTGTGCTTGAATATTTGTGGCATTTTGCCTTGATTTTGTTTGTTGTGGTCCCTCAGAAAATCCCAGTTTTGTTTTTAAGATTTCAGTGAATTGACTTCATTATGGATTCCACTGGAAATGCAAATAATGTGATATTTTTTATTTGAAATTTTTTATTGACGCCAATATTTGATTGTTTGACATTTGTTTTCACTGATTTTCAACAGATGGAGACTTTCCAGGGGAGAAAAGGTGACTGCAGAGTGTTTTGATTCTGTTAGATCCGTGTCTTGGGGTGTGCAACTGTGCTTGAGCATGAGCTGAGGCATTGCTAAATTATGAACACTATAATCCAGCCTGCAGGGTGAATCAGCTGTGTCTTTCAAGAGATACTGCAGCAGCTCAGGCAACCAAAGATTTCAAAGCACGTTCAGCATCAGTGATCCCAGTGAGAAATGAAAATCTTCTCACCAAAAACTTAGATTATGCAGAAACTGATTTTTTCTTCATCAGAAATATTTTGGTGGAAGTTCCCTGTTGCTCTCCTGAGAAGGAGAGTTATTGTGAGGCTGGAAACGGCAAACGATGTTAGTGTATCAGTGGTGTGATTCAGAGCTAGTGTGGATTTCATCGTAGATTTTCTGATTCTTAGTAGTGATGCATCCAGATGTGGCAGGGTTGACAACAGGAATGGAATGTTATTCTCTGCCGAGCAACACCGTACCATTGCCCTGCTAGAGCATTTTTACTACAGTTCCTGAGGCATAGAGATTTTGTGACATTTGGGATTTTCTATTAACGAGGAGTCCTAGATTTTGCTTTTAGTGGTCCATTTAAATGTCTCCTTCTTCTTCCTGGACATTTTAACTCCTCCTACCTCACCTGCCCCAACCTCCTTTAGGCAATCCAGGTTCAGCTCAAAGTCTTGTACAGCCCAGATCGCTCAGAGGCAAAAGCGCAGTGATAGCGTGTGTGGAAATCTTTGTGTTCTCAGAGGAGGTCAAGAACAGATTCCAACTCTAACTCTGCTGCCCAAGTTGCTGAGACATTGAATTTCAGATTTTGTTCAAACTGGGTATAAGTGTATTTTAGAATACAGAAAAGCAGAGGGTTTATGTATCATTACATGTCACTGGGGAATATCTGATGGCTTGAGTGCTCACAACGTGGAATCTAGAAAGAAACACTGAATGAAAAGCTATTTTTATACAGAATGGAAAGACACTGCAATATACAATAATTTCTTGTGAATCATGTTATTGGCAGTTTGTAAGCAAAAGAAAAGGCTGTTATTTTGTTAACAATGTGTAGGAATTAATTTTCACCTTGATAGTAGAGCAACCTACTGCAAAAGTCATGGCAGAACATTTCATTAATCGACAAAGGAAACTTCCTTTGCTGCCAGTCAGATTTTTTTGCTTCTGAATGACACAAGAGATTGCAATGCTTTGCTGCGTGCTGCCAGCAAGAATCTCTGCAATCTCAGTTTACAAGAGATATAAGGTGAATTTTTGCAATATCAGGGTAAAATGAGGGATTCCCCCATAGGAGGAGACAGCAGGACTGTCTTTCCTTGCAGAACTGTCTGGTTTTCTTGATTTTTCTTAACTACCAGCACAAAAAAATTCTTGCACTACTTACAGCAGTATATGCTGATGAGTGGGAGAATAGGTTTTGGCATCCTTTGCTAGTTCATCAAACCTAGCAGGAGATGATGCTGCTAAATACTGGAAAATATCCTTGCTGTGCCAGCTGTGCAGTGATGAGTGGGAAGAGGTTTTTTCTTCCAGATTCCAGGAAAAATAGCCTGAAGGAAGAGATTTGACTGTCCTTATCTTAACCCACGTTAAACATTACTGGTCAGAAAGTTCCCCAACCCTTTCAAAAAATCTGTTTATGGGAGCAAGCGTAAGACAGAGCTGGAGTATTTCCCTGAATTGATTCCTGACTATTATGAATTCAGTCTACTCTTTGTCAGAATCACAGAATCACAGAATGTTAGGGGTTGGAAGGGACCTCTGTGGGTCATCTAGTCCAACCCTGCTGCCGAAGCAAGGTCACCCAGAGCAGGCTGCACAGGACCTTGTCCAGGCGGCTCTTGAATATCTCCAGAGAAGGAGAGTCTACCACCTCCCTGGGCAGCCTGTTCCAGGGTTCCGTCACCCTCAGAGGGAAGAAGTTCTTCCTCATGTTCAGACAGAACTTCCTGTGCTTCAGTTTGTGCCCATTGCCCCTTGTCCTGTCGCTGGGCACCACTGAAAGGAGTCTGGCCCCATCCTCCTGACACCCACCCTTCAGATATTTATAGGCATTTCTAAGGTCCCCAAGCTGATAAGCAGTTGGGTTTTCTAGGGTTATCAAAGAGGGGACTGGTATGGGATAGTATTCTGAACCTGGTGCTGTTCCCTGGAAAGCTAGAGGCAAAATTTTGGACTAATTTCAGAAGGAACAAGGGTAGATTGCCTGCATCAATAATTTTGTTGTTGCTCAGCCTGCTCCTGTATCCCCAATGTGCTGTTAAAAGTCCTCTAATGATTTCGTTTCTTAACCAACATGATTTACTTATTAACCAGAAATGTTCTGTAGTAAAATTTTACCACAGCTAGCTGAGTTATTAGTGCCATTATGATTAAATTATACGACTCTATGCATCTGCGGAGCTGTGTTCTTACTGGAACGAACACTGGGGAATACCCTGACCCATCCTAAGTGCTCCCTGAAGTAAGCTGAGCTGGCAGTGACAGTCTCCTTGTTCTCTAGCTGAATTTTTTATAACAAGACCATAAAGCAAAGAAGTGTTTTCATAAATACCTTTCACAGATGATGGGTACGAATATTCTTATTCTCTTCATTTAGTATTGTGATTGATAATGAACAAGTGCTTTTGTGTTTATAAAAAGACTCATTTTCTTCAGCATGTCTTTGATTTGCAGTAGGTTCGAATTCCATCAGTGATTCTTGTCCTTCAACCGCTGTGTGAGAGGTGACCTCCTTTGACCAACACTATTCAAGTGCCCGAAGTGTTCTTTGGATGTGTCGAATGGATTAAGGTCCTCAGGGGCTCATTTCTTTCTCAGAGATGTTGCAGAGTTTGGGTGGGAGGTTCCCATTTAGCTGAGTAGGCGTGTTTAGGTGCTGAATGAGTGCTGCAGTTAACACCAGGATGCCATTAGATTTTTATGTTGTCAAAAGTTTAGAGGGCTCTGGACAGCCATCAGTCCGAGTAGTACTCTTGGATCTAGGCAATAAATTCCACCTCAGTCTTGGAAACCAGTGTAGGTAGTCTGAATACCATTTAGTGTTCCCAATCCTGACTTGGATGCCAAGTGGCCTGCAGTTGAGCTGTTACAACAAAATAAAAGCAGTATAATGGTTGGGGGGCCAGGGCTATCACTGTAGCTAATCCTGTAGCACGTCGTTGCTCAGGAACCAGTCTTACAAAAGTCTTACTCTGGAGCTGCTGGCCTAGTTCTGGGCAACCTGGGGCTTTAAAAGTCGTGGCAGGCAGCTGTGTGGCTCCTTGAGATGGGCTGGATGGTTCAGGTCCTCCTCTCCTGCCAGTCAGAGGGGACTGGATCTTGTCTGGCAGACATTGTACATTGAGAATGTAGCTCTATTTGCATACTGCATGTTATGGAGAATTTACTTTGGTTCCTACTTGTTATCTTCCTTTATCTAAAATTGAAGTAATTCAGGGTGAAATGTATATCCACAGACTACAGAACAATACAGACTGTATCTATACTACAGTGATGCATATAAAAGAACTATGCTCAAATAGAGATTGAGTAGGTGCTTCCACAGGTCCTTGCAAAAACGAACTGCACAATTTAAAGTTGCAAAGCAAGAAATTGAAACTTATGTTACATTTCTGTAAGAGAAAAAAAAATTGAAGCCATAACTTCAAGATATGTGACTCTAAGAATCACGGGATCATAGAAAGGTTTAGGTTGAAAGGGAGCTCTGGAGGTCACATGGTTTGACCTCCTACTCAGCATGGGTCCATGGAGAGCAGGTAGCTTAGTCAAGTCCAGTCTTATTTGTGTGCCAGTTCCAATGTTTCACCACCCTTGTGGTAAAAAAAGATTACATATATTGAATTGGAGAATCCCATGATGCAACTTGTGTCCATCGCCTTTTGTCATATGGTTGTGCATCTCTTAGAAGAGTCTGTCTCCATCTTCTCTATGCTCTTGTATTACAAAGCTGTAGATAGCAGCAAGATCTGTAAGAACAGGAATTACTTCTGCTTGCTAAATTGAAAAATATTGGACTTTCCTGCCTTCAAGGCATTTTTCCTTACAGCTTTAGTGATATTGAAGAGTATCTTTGGACGGAAGCTTTTTGCTTTCTCAGGAACCTTTTATTTCTGAAGAGAAATCCTATTTAAGGAAACGTCCTTGTTCAAGGAGTTGACAGGCAATTCTGCTTATTGTCACCTACTTTTCTCTTCTGATGCACAAACTGAAGGTCGAGAACTGTAGTTGTCATGCTGAGTTCATGAGAAGCTGATAGGAACAGGAGAAGGCTTTACCACCCACATGTGAGAAGCATTGCAGAGCTGCCTGGGTGAAATCTTTGCCACGTTAAAGTTAAAAGGAGACTTCTGCCCATACAGGTCTTGTGGAAGAGTAGGAAGCAGATAGCTGCTCTGTCTAACTGGGCCTTGTAGGATCTCATGTACAATAGTGGTGGGAGACCCATACCATGCATGCCTGGAAACAGAAACCTGGACTTGCAGATGACAGGAAAAGTAAAGAAACCTGATACATCTGTACAAGTGACAGCCCTTCATTGACCCCTGCACTGGGGCTGCCCACTGGTGTTCCTTTGGTGAGCACTCCTCATCTCCGACAACTCGTTCCTCTCTGTGCCTCTGTCCCAGCCGTATGTCAGCACCCATCAGTGCTTCTGATGCAATTGTTAGGTTATGCTCTTAGACAGAATTTTTTCCCACCTAAAAATAAAATAAAATATTTGGGAGATTCTCACAGATCTGAGGGAGCAGATTAAAACTAGATGCCAGTTGTACACTGCCCAGCAGATCTTGGGGGAACCTTTGCAACAGGAAGTGTGGGCCCCATATCTGTAAAATGACAAACACTAATTTACAGGGTTTCTTTTCAGAAAGAAGTAAAATTTACGGCCTGTCAAATTGAAAAAAAAACCCTGGTAACTTCCCTCTTCTCTGCTACCTAAAGAGAAGCAAGGCTTGCTTTGGATTTGATGCCTTCTTCACTTCATTTCTCCTTGGCACCAGATGCAAGCTCTTTCGTTGCATTACTGTGAACCTCTTACATGAATATTTACAGTAGAACATACATCTAAGCATTTTGCTGAGTTAAGCTTCCATTAGGTACATGAGCTGAGCATTCAACCTCACCTCCCCTCCCAGAGGGGCACTATAGGATACCCTGGGGAACAGGAAGCTTGCTTGGTCTTCGGGCTTCTCTGGAGCAGCTAATTTCTCCTGAGTGGGGATGCCACCATGCATGCAAAGTCACTAAAGTGACCTCATTGGTCTTCAGTTTAGGATCATCATAGCTCAATTTGCACAGCGTTAGGTCTGCAGCCAGGTTTGCATTGGACGAAACTAACTTTGTTCTTCCTGCTCATGTTGTACAGTTTATCCTTGAACTCCTAAAAGGTGAATTGATTCATATCACCCAACAAACATATCGGGGTTGGGATACAACTATTTTTGTTTAAAATAGAGTCCACTCCGTAATCCCCTCTTTGATTTTATGTATGTTGTTAAGTATGAGTAATGAGACAAAAAAAACCCCATATTGTTTCTGAGCAGGTAAAAAAAATCTTCTAGATATATCACCTTTATTGCTGAGCCTTTCTAATTACGCTGGAATAATTCCATGGCAGCCAGTGGAATCATAACTAGGTACATGTGCTAGATGAGGCTAGGGATACAGTCTTAGTGTATTATTGTTCATGTCACTCTCAGAAACTCCTTTTTTTGCCAGTCACTCACTAGGCAGCTTTTTCTTGTTATAGTAAAAAAAGGTTTCACTGATTCTTACACATTTTTCATTCTTAGTCTTTTTCTGAAGAAGTGTGTCAATAATGCCCTGTTTTCAGATACGAAGAGAAGAAAATGATCAGCAAGAGTCAGAGTTGAAGCAATCCTCTTCGTTCCTGTAGTCCATCCTCCAGAAACAGAATTCTTTGATTCATTTTCCATGACTTTATTCAATCCACTTTTTAAATAAATCAAGCAGTTGATCTACAGCATTAATCTGGGAACTGATTCACAGACCAAAGAAACTCACTATACAGCTGAAATTTCCTCTTGCTTCCCCACTATCACCAATTTCCCTGCCTCATGGGAGTGCAGCAGTATGGGTTTAATCTGTGATGGATTGGCAGGACATGCTTTGAGATCAGCAGGTCCCCTAAGAAACCTTTAGGATTGATGAGTGTCGAGGAGAAATGCATAGGTGCAGGTGTGAGGTTAACAAGTCAGCAGAATTTCCCAGTTATTTCTGCCTGGGTGTAGTACATTGTGTATTATACGGTGCAGAGAGGTAGTGCTGCAACATGCAATGAAGGCAACAATAATTCAGCCAGTTTTCATAACACTTTTCGCTCTCAGTGAGAGATAACACCCCCACGGGTAGTGCATTAACATTATCATTTCTATAACAGCGGAACCTCTTGGCCCCAGCAGAGATCCTGGCTGCATCTGCTTGGAGCTATGGAAACACGTACTTGGGGTCTATCTCTATTTCACAGTGTTTGTGCTCTTATGAAAAAACTAAAGATAAGAGGAAGTTAAGTATTGCAGTCATCATTTTGTGGGGCAGAAGTGGAGGAAACAAAGCCCGGAACGTGTTAACAAGTGTCCTAAAATATCCTGAAGTCCATCATGGAACCGACCATACATTACTGGCCATACATTGCTGGGTAGTGATGAAGATCCAGGGTCAAGGGGAGATGTGTGAGTCATTAATAGTATCAAAAATAAGATCAATGACATATCATTAGTTGGACAAAGTCTCACCTATGTGAGAAGGGCTTTAAAAATCAGAAAGTGCAGCATGAAATGGCAGAAATCACATTTAAAAGGAAAAATGTCACATTGTGGCATTTTGACTCAAAATGAAAGCTGTTTTTTTAGCATTCACAAGCATGGTCAACTAGATGGTGAATTGAGAAATAGAAATATTTAAAGGTTTTGTATAAAGGATCATTGTCTCCTGAATGTAGAGCAGAATTGCAGATAGAGAAACCAGCTTACAGAAACCTCCCTTTTCCAGTTATGGCAGTTTGCTCATCTCCTGGCTTGCCTTCTGCTAATGAGGCAGAAATCAATAGAAATTACAGCACCTGCTGACATGGAAAATGAATATTGGAAAATAGCTCTAACCTTTCTTTTGAATACTTCTGGCAATATAAAACACAAGCATCGATTGCTACTGATTATACCCTTGTACCTGAGCAGTAGTCCTGCAAACTTCACATCACTATCTGAGAAAGCAAATTATATCGTATAAGTGCTCAGCAATATTAATAGATCAGCAGTGAGACTGTCACTGCTATCTCAGGATATTGTGGGGTAAGAAAAATCTTAACCCAGTTCTTCTCCCAGGGTTGTAAATGGCTTCTGGGATAGCCGGGAGCTATCCTCCTGCCCTGTTATCCCTGACTGTGTCTGGGTTCGTGTCTGTTTTGTTTAAGGGATCCATCTCATTCTCAGAGACACAGTGGCAGTTGGTGGGCACTTCCCAGCCTAGGCCAGCAGAACTGGAGCCCAAGTGTGGCCAGGTAACTCTTGCTCTGATGCTCACTTCAGTCCAGTCTGCAGTGCTTTGGACAATGGAAACGGAATTGATTCGTAATGACAGGAAGGTGGCATTTTTGGAGAGAGTCTGTCCCTCCTCCTTACCCTTTTTCCTTGTCCCGTGCCCTATCACTCCAGCACTGCAGCCAGCAGCACACCATGCATGCTGGACATGCTTCTCCAGCATGTTTGTTTCCAAATCTGCATAAACATGTGGCCTTCTGGGCTGTCTCCAGCATGCTCTGAGAACTGCGTGCAGAAAAGACCTCGGCCACCTAGTTATCTACCCTCAAGGGTACCCTGGGAGGAGCTACTGGGAGGGTGCAGAAACCTCTGCATTGCTTTCCCGGCTCACTCACCAGCAGGAACAGCAACATCCATTGCTCTCCCAAGGCTGGAAGCCACAGGATTTGCATACGTAATGTACTCTTGGCTGCCCTCAATGCAATGCAGCAACTGAAAATGAACAGGAGAGCCAAAGCGTACAACTGGCATGAGCCGGTGTGTCTCTGGGCATCCAGCTAGTTAAGCAGAGTAGATGACCCACATCATCTGTCAATCTAAATGTGCATGGCTCTCATGAAGTTTTCCGTAAGGACATTGGCAGATGCAGAAAGAAGTCCCAGCAGCTCTTAAGTTGCAGGGCTATATTACACCCTCTCACCATTTTTTCCATTTTTCCCCTTTGTGTCTTTTCCTTGGGGAAGAATATATTTTCAAGAGAAAGCAATGGGAAATTTCCAGCTGACTCAGCTCTAGAGAAATTCCCCCAAGATCTCATTTCTTTTTGTTCTGCTCTGCATCCCAAAGTATACAGACCATGTGTTTGCTCAGTGTCTATGTCCCTGCGAGTTCACTGTTGTGAGTGGTAATCTGTTCAGTAATTCATCTCCAATTGCAATGACTATTTGGCTGTTCAGATCAGTTTTTCACTTTCTAAAGCCAATTCACATATTTGCTGAGGTGATCCCTTCTGCTCAGAAGAGTTTACCATTGACTAGATCAGCTTGCATACAATTTTGCTCAGATTTGTTGATAGTTCACGGGCAGAATATTTCAAGGGCAGAATTTTCTCATCTTTTTGGATGGTGCTGAGATGAAAACAAAAAATGTTACATCTGGTGAGAGTTAATTATATTTCAAATCGGTTGCAATTAAGTTGGCTTAGCCTATAAATACTAGGTAGAACATGCTCAGTGTTTGAAGACTGAGACTATGCCTTTGTGGAGGTTGGTTTTGTAAGTTAATGGCTCCATGGAGGGATAGCAAGTAAGCTTTTGACAGCCAGAAACCCTTTGCTGTGCACTGGGGAAAAAGATGGACAAAACTGAGACCAAATGCAACTTAGGTTTAGATCCATTCAAGGGCATAGTGCTGGGACGTATGGTCTTGCACACAGAGCAAGGGAAAGTAAGAAGTCATTGTCTCTCTTTCTTCAGCATTATCTTATGCAGCTGAGAATTTTAAGCTCAGGCTTTCTTCTGAATAAGCTCTGAAATAAATTTGGTTTTGCTTTTGTCTCTATCACATATCAATTTATCATCATCACTCAAGCATGAAATTCATGTTACAGGAATTGTAATTTTACCATCCACATATTCCAGATGGGGGACCTGAGACATGGCAAGAAGCCAGAATGGAATCAGGACTTTCTGAGTTTCAGTCCATCGTCTGCCTAAGAGCAAAGGTTCAGCTGTCCTGTAAGCCCTCAGCAGCATAGAGAGGAGGCAGGCGAGTCACGCAGCACGCTTTTGCAATGGCAAGAGAGCTCCATGGTGGAAACGATATTAGTTCTTTGGTGTCCAGAGGTAAGAGACAAGAAGTGGTTGCCAAAACAGCCAGGAAAGAGATAAGACATCATTCTCTACGTGCAAAGTGAAAAACCAACCAAACAAACAAAAAGCACCAACCTAAATGTGTTGTATGCTGTTCTTTAATACAGGAAGTGTTGTGTTAATTAACTTTTATATTAACTCAATAAACCTGAGAAATCATGTGCTTTCTGACATTCTGTTAGTCTATGCTGCTCAGCAGTAAACTAATAGAATGTTATCTTGATACGTTCTTTGCCACAATCATGGGTTAGGGTCACTGATACAGGATCTCTTCCATCCTCAGGCTGCTCATTAGTGCCAAGATTTTTGTGGTGAAGCAGTGATGACAGTTAAATGCATAGCCAGGGTTGGGCAGGCCAGACCAACGCTCACCTCCTGCTTGACCTTAGGCACCTCTGTTAATTTAATAATTAAATGTGGTGTGGTCATTGGACGGTCTATCTGCAGATCAAGTCTGCCTCCAGAGAGGACAGTGAGAAGATGCCCATGGGTTTTTAGTGTCCAGGACCAGTGTGAACTCAGAAAAGACAGAACAGCAATTGCAATGGCTGAGAAAATTTGTATGTGAATGTCTTCATGAAGTGATAATATTTCTGAAGTGGTAGTACTCATAAAGACCCAGAAAAACCTTCCCCAGCTCCATTTATTTTTCTGAATGCCAATGTTTTGCATTTTGAGTCCTGCATGCCAAGGTGATATTGGCTATATTTCCTGCAGGACACAGTTACATCTCCACTGCAAAGATGGCTTGGAACAGCCATTGGACTGCAAAGACTGTTGAGATCCCTGGGAAAAGAAGCTACTGAACACATGGTCTTGTTCCTGTGAAAACATTCAGTAAGAGATACCCTGTCACATGAAGACCACCACTGGTACTAGGAAAACAAGAGACCAAGGATGTCTGTTGGCTTGCATGAATTTAAGTATCTCAAGTTACAAGAGCACTCGTGTCAGTATAAAAGCTGCATGAAAATGTCTTTCAGGATCAGGTTACAGATGTATATTGTGACCTATTCTTTAATTTTTAATTACTTTTCTCCCTGTGGAGGTATTAAATTTTTAGAGACTTTACAAATCAGGCAGCCTTTGCAAGTATAATGCCATTCAATGAGATTTGCCAAGTTAAAGGAATATTGAAAATTAATGCGAACACAAACCAAGAAGATTCGTTTTATAAGTTGACTTATGATTTCTGTCTATTTACACATACGTATAATGTATTTTTCTCCTTCTGACTAGGTGCTTCCTCTTCTCCCGTAATCCTGCTGACCTACAACTTTCAAAACTTGTGGATGGCAGAGTTTTCTTTTGGCTCTGAAATCTTGCACAGGCAGGAATACACAGGCCTAATGGGTGTTCCTAATATTCTGAAGGATGTGGAGGGAAAAGAATATTTACTAGAGGTCAGTTCCACTTCCTTCATCAGTTACTCTCATAAGGAAGAGTGTCTTTTCTGGACAAACTACAAGAACAGGCACAGCAGACAAGACTTAGTCTCTGCCCCAAAGAGGATATTAGTCACAGAATCACAGAATCACAGAATGTCAGGGGTTGGAAGGGACCTCTGTGGGTCATCTAGTCAAACCCCCCTGCTGAAGCAGGGTCATCTACAGCAGGCTGCACAGGACCTTGTCCAGGCGGCTCTTGAATATCTCCAGAGAAGGAGAATCCACAACTTCCCTGGGCAACCTGGTCCAGGGCTCCGCCACCCTCAGAGGGAAGGAGTTCTTCCTCATCTTCAGACGAAACTTCCTCTGCTTCAGTTTGTGCCCATTGCCCCTTGACCTGTCGCTGGGCACCACTGAAAAGAGTCTGGCCCCATCCTCCTGACACCCACCCTTCAGATATTTATAAGCATGTGTAAGGACCCCTCTCAGCCTTCTCTTCTTCAGGCTAAACAAGCCCAGCTCCCTCAGCCTCTCCTCGTAGGAGAGATGCTCCAGTCCCCTCATCATCCTCGTAGCCCTCCGCTGGACTCTCT
>Ga0065711_1032854_pt1 | contig 26556 bp, 15 predicted proteins | sample Hoacrofraction12_FD_59098 | JGI IMG/M metagenome (GOLD analysis project Ga0065711, IMG submission 59098) | Hoatzin crop microbial communities from Cojedes, Venezuela - Epithelial fraction 12 v2 (version 2) | ecosystem: Host-associated > Birds > Digestive system > Esophagus > Crop | place... | reverse complement strand
CCCCCCGCTCCCTCCGCTCGCCCCCGCCGCTCGGCGACGCGCATGTGGGCTGGGACGCTTCACCTGTTCGCGGGAGCGGGGTGCGCCTGCGCGGCACCGGGAGAGGGGCGTTCGCTCGCCGAAAAAGCCTGTGGGAGAGCGGTAGCGCATTGGGCTGGAGTAATGGCCGCGGGGCAGCGCTGCTTGCGCTCTCTGAAGAGCTTCGTCGCGGTGGCGAGGCGGCTGCGTACGCGTGCCCGCGTCTCCTCAGGGCGGGCGCGGGGCTGGAGCCTGCGCGCCCCCTCATCTTCCTCCCTCGTTTTCTTACAGTCTGGGCATCGAGGGCGCTGTCAGTGCTTGTGGGGCCTGACTCAAGGTCACTGAGATCGGTTAAAAAAATAAAACGCAGAAGTCCTTTGAGGTATTAAAGCTTTGCATTTGAATGGCCGCCCACTGCGGTGAAGGCTTGGGGGTTGGGTATCGCCTGGAGAAAGGAAGCGTGCGAAGTAAGGGTGCTGCGGGTGGGTGCGCTGCGTGGTGTGCGGTGCCCATTGGATCGGTGTGGAAGTGGCTTTGCCCGGTGGAGGGAACAGGAAAGTCCTCCCACAGCCCGGTGCCTCGGCCGTGGCTTTTCACACGTTGCCCAGAACCTGGGTGCTGCCGTGCCGAGAAGGGCCAAGTAGAGAAGAGCATGGCTGCCGCAGCAAGCTGCACCCTCCCCCAGCTCTGCACGCCAGAAATGCCGAGGCTTACGGAAGCTGCTTGCTTGGCATCTAGTTTATATGTAAGGGAAAGCTATGGTGCATTTAAAAAGACAAGTAGTTATGAAGTTAGCACAGGGTTGGTGGATACAAGAGGAAATGGAGACAGAGGAGGTGCCTCCTGGGGACTGGCTTGTTAGCTGGGTTTGTGTAGGGGTTGTCATAGCAGCTGCTAGCAACTCCAAGTGCCCAGGCAGACCGCAGGCTTAAAAACCCGCTTGAGATTAACCAAGTGCCTCAGCCGGAACTCTGCGCCCAGTGCTTTGCCGTGGGACCTCCAGCTGTTGTGTAAGAAGGAGCTTAACCTGACCCTCAATGCGTGAGTTCCCACCTGCAGCAGTCTCATGAGAGAGAAATCACAGTTATGCAACTAGGAACAGAGTTTTGTTAATGAGCTTTTATTATTTTGTAAACTGCTTAGATGTTCTCGTTTTAAATTAGCAACCAAAATTTTTTGTTTTGTTTTCCTTGCTAGTCTCTCGTATTGGTGCTATAACAGGGATAAAAATACTGAAGGTGTGATTAGCTGTTACGATGTTACATTGTCAGGTCATTTTCTATATTGTTGGTTTAGGTTGATTTTTGTGTGGTGTTGGAGATGGAGGAGACTGTGGGAGGTGAGACTGAGTTGGGGGGAAGAGTCGAGCCTCGTTCCTCTGCTGGTCACTCTGCACAGCAGGAATCGGAACAACTGAGAGCAGCGCAGCTTTCTCCGAAACCCGACACTGATCTCTGTCCACCTCTCATTTCTATAAAAAAAGGTAAGGGAGAAAATAATCGTAAGTACTTCATGTTGGCTTTCTATGGAAAAAAGTTCTAGGAACAAAATGAGAAACCAATTGTTAAATAGAGTGTTTAAGTTTATAACAGGTACTTAGACATACTGGGTGGGTACGTGCTGTTCTGAATGTGCCAGTGTAGTGACTGCAATGTGCAATTTTCAAATTCATAAATAAATATTTACATATAAATAAATTAATATATTTTATATATATATCTCTATGTATTTACAGGGTCATGCACAGTGCAACTCTGATCCCTTAGCAGATTTCCTAGTGATGAATCATAGCAATATGATTAGAACCATTTTTCTGGAATTAAAATGAATAGTACTCTGTAGTGTGGTATGCTCTGTAGTATGGCGTATAGTATGGTACCTCTTTTCAGGAATATATTAACTGTGATAATAGATTGAATAATTAGTTCAATGGAGAGGGACTTTTCACAAGTAATTAGTTCAGTGGAGAGGGACTTTTTACAAGGATGTGTAGTGATAGCACAAGGAGGAACGGCTCTAAACTAAAAGAGGGCAGTTTTAGATTAGATATCAGGAAGAAATTCTTCACCATGAGGGTGGTGAAACACTGGAACAGGTTGCCCAGAGAAGCTGTGGATGTGCCCCCCCGGCAGTGTCCAAGGCCCGGTTGGATGGAGCTCTGAGCAACCTGGTCTAGTGGAAGGTGTCCCTGCTCATGGCAAGGGGGTTGGAACCAGATGATCTTTCAGGTCCCTTCCAACCCTTACCATTCTATGATTCAAAGACTATCGAACGTGACCTTTCAATGACATCAGCCAGCTGCCTCTGTGCTCCTGGGTGCATCCCATCAGGGCCCATGGGTTTACATATGCACCCAGGAGCACAGAGGCAGCTGGCTGATGTCATTGAAAGGTCACGTTCGATAGTCTTTGAACGTTCATGGGAACTGGGAGAGGTGCCTGAGGCCTGGAGAAAAGCTAATGTAACTTCTGTCTGCAAGAAGGGCAAGAAGGAGGACCCAGTGAACTACAGGCCAGTCAGCTTCACCTCAGTCCCTGGGAAGGTAATAGAGCAGCTAAACCTAGATACCATTTCCAGGCACATGAAGGACAAGAAGGTGATTGGGAGTAGTCAGCATGGATTCGCCAAGGGATGAAATGCTTGATCAACCTCATTGCCTTTTGCAATGAAATTGGCTTAGTAGGTGAGAGGAGTGCAGTGGATATTGTGTACCTTTGCTTCAGTAAGGCTTTTGACATTCTTTTGTTGAGAATTATTTGTTGTGCCCCTTGAGGTGAATTAAACATACATTTGTGCTGGAATATAGAAAAAAAAGGTTAATGAACAATGTATTGGGCAGTCGTATCGGATAGCCGGTTCTGTAAGAAGTCTGCAAAGATACTTCATGAGCCGATTCCTTGAATATGCTTACACCAGCACCAGACCTGTGAGTATCAGCATGAAGCACCTCAGCCCAGCGTTGGGTCCATCCCTCAGCACCAGCTCTGCTGCCCGAAGGTAGACCCTGAGCCTCACAATGCTGTGGCTGTGTCTTATCTTATCACCAAGGGAAACTACACTCCCTTATAGGGAGTTGTTTGGTCTCTGGCATTCCTGCTTCCAGCCAGCCAAACTCCTGCAGCTGGGCCTTCTTACTCTCTATGCCAGATGGTTCCTGGGTCACAAGTTACCACTGCTGAGTAGTTACAACTTGAATTTCCCCTTCACTCCTGGAAGATCCTCATAGAGAAGCTAATGAACTGTGGGCTGGATGAGTGGACAGTGAGATGGGTTGAAAACTAATTGAACAGACAAGCACAGAGGCTCATGATCAGTGGCACAAAGTCCAGTTGGAGACCAGTAGGTAGCGGTGTACCCCAGGGGTCAATACTGGCTTCAGTCCTGTTTAACATCTTTGTTAATGATCTGAGTGATGGGCAGAGTGTACCCTTAGCAAGGTTACTGGTGACATATAACTGGGAAGGATGGCCGATACACCAGATGGTTGTGCTGCCAGCCATAGGGACCCTGAGAGGCTGGAGAGTTGGGCTGACAGGAACCTCATGCAGTTCAACAAGAGGAAGCGCAAAGTCCTGCACCTGGGGAGCGACAGCTCCATGCACTGGTGCAAGGTGGAGGCTGACCAGCTGGAAAGCAACTTGACAGGAAAGGACCTGGTGGACACCAAAGTTGAACATGAGCCAGCAGTGGGCCCTTGTGACAAAGAAGGCTAATGATACCATAGGCTGGATGAGGAGGTGTGTTGCCAGCAGGTCAAAGGAGATGACCCATCCTCTCCACTCAGCACTGATGAGGCCACGCCTAGAGTGCCGTGTCCAGTTCTAGGCTTTCAAGTACAAGAGAGACATGTGCCTACTGGAGAGAGTCCAGTGAAGGGCTGCAAAGATGATGAATGCACTGGAGAAACTCTCTGATAAGGAAAGCCAGAGAGAGCTGGGTCTGTCCAGGCTGGAGAAGAGGAAGATTGGGGAGGATCTCATCAGCATGTGTAAATACCTGAAGGGAGGGTGTAAAGATGGAGCCAGGCTCTTTTCAGTGGTATCCAGTGACAAGACCAGAGGCAATGGGCGCAAACCGAAACACGGGAGGTTCTGTCTGAACATCAGAAAACGCTTTTTCGCTGTGAGGATGATCAAGCACTGGCACAGATTGCCAAGAGAGGTTGTGGAGTCTCCCACCTTGGAGATACTCATAATCCTTATGGACGTGGTCCTGGGCAACAGGGTCTAGACGGCCCTGCTTGAGCAGGGTGGGATTGGACCAGGTGACCTCCAGAGGTCCCATCCAACCTCAACCATTCTATCACTCTGTGAATAATACGTTATGTAATCAGGAGAGACTTCGTTGGAAAAGAGACGCAATCTATAAAGAAATTTATGAGGAAATCAGGAAATCAGTGCTATTAGAATAGTAATTTTGGTCACAATCTCAGAATTTATTTAGAGTAAACAGTAATTCCTGAAAGTTTAATGTGCTGCTTATTAGCACTACTGCATGCTCCACTGAGGATCCTATTTGCTGCCAAGAATGGGACCTAAATACCATCTTCTGAGAAATAAAATGATTGCTTTGTCTTGGACTAAAAGCAAGCTGTAGCAATTACAAATAGCATTGTTCAATGCTTTCAAATAATTATCTTTTTAAAGCTAACTAAAACAGTATTTCTGTTAGGGAAAGGTAAAGCAATATTTAGAAACGCTTTGTAAATAACAATTTAAAAGAGAAATTGTGGCTGGCTGAAGAGAAGTTATTGTACTTAGGAAAGCATAAATCTTATTTGTTACTTAAAAATATACAAATCTGAGTATCTAGGAAAAACAAAGGCATGCAATAAATTTTTTATTAAATAACTTGAAGGGCTTCAAAAGCTCCTAAGGAGGCTTAAACAATCAACAGAAGATACTCTAATGATATGTCCTGTTTTCATTGCAAATATTAGACATCTTTATTCTTCAAATATTCCACAGGCTCAGGTTGTCTTGCAGGTTTCTACAAGTAGCAGGTTTGCCAGAGATGCATGAGACTTAGTCAGAATTTAGATAAAGTAGTAATGGAAGAGGAATAACTGGGTGACAGTAGCAAATGTGAAAAGTGGCAGTATTTCAGAGTCTCTGTTTTTTCCAGAACTGATTTCTTCAAGCTAGTACCTTAAATTGCTTTTTCTTACCTCTACTGCTACCAGTAGGGATTCTTCATAATTGAACTTGAGATAAAAGTTACTATAAAACATCCTTTGCCCTTAACAGCTTCTAGCAGTTTCTGCTGAGGCACAGGTTTTCTTATGTTCCTCTCATGTCTCGTTTTGCCCAAAAGAGGTTAGCTAGCAGATACTGAGACACAACGTAGTGACATCATTGCAGGTCTTGTAAATGCATTTGTTGTGCATATATCTGAACAATTAGAATGTGTCACTTCTTTTAACTAGACACAGAAAGTAAGCATCATAGACGTGGAGGGAACCTGAAGACAAGGAGCACTGAGCTAGGATCTGCTGTCACAGGATCACCTTTGACTGCTCTTCTTCCGGCAAGTGCTTTCATGCTAAAATAGGTGGAGACTCAGCTTCCTTTTGCCTGTTAAATTTTCTTCTGTACAGATTATTCGTGAAGTCTTCATTGACAGAATTTGGCCTAATACTGGAGGGTGCTGAGTTCCTTTAATCTCTGTTAATTACAAGGAAAAAGAACAGTGAACCACCCAAAAGTTTATATAATGTTAGGCCATTTACTTTCTGTGCTCATAATGTGTGTCTGGGATTTTGATTTGCGTTTTTTTTTGACCATCCACTGGTTAATCCCCTTTTTTTGCCAAATTGAAAATTAATATTGGTTAAGAATACTTGCATAAAGTCATGCTGCATCAGAGAAGGCATATGCAAAACACGAGATCTAGCTGTTGGCATGCAAGCCAGAGATGATAAAAGACTGGCACAGGTGAGTTGGCACCTACATGGGAGAAGAATTAACTGTGAATCAGAAAAGATACAGCTTTTAGAGACATCAGAATGGTACTGACCAACAGCTATAAGTATTCAGGCATTCTTGGTGTCTCCTGGTCTCAAAGAGGTGCAGGTAGAGACAGGAGTGATGTAGAACATCCATTTGGGCTGGGATAAGACCAAATAGTGGGATGCAAAGGCGGACATTGGCCAGCTTTTTGTTTTTTTTAATCCAAAAGTAAATCAGGATTTGATCAATTACAATTTGTTTTCAGTGTACTGGGAAGACGATGTAATTTATCTTAGTTTCTCTCCAATAACGATTTGAGGTACTGGCATCCCCAGATACTCATGTCAGTGGGAGCTGTGTATAGAGGGGAAGCGCTCAGTGTGGTGACTTTTTTTTACCCCCAAATTTAGTTTTCTGTATAGATTCTAAAGATTATCTGTTGACTTAAAAATGTTAGTCACTATACCTATTTTCAGTCTTGTTCACGCTGTTACGAAGATTTTTAAAAAATCCTTTGTCTACATAAATTTCCTTCTTTGTCACTCTGCTACTACCCTTATATGGCCTATATATTAAACATGAATTGTGTATTTGTTCCAGTGCTGACTGATTTTATAGTGGATTTACTTGATTTGTTTCCAATGAGGTAATAACTTGATAGGCTATATTAAGATGCTGGCAGTATAGAGATAGATTCCAAATCTGGAATATGGACATGCAGAAGTTTGTAAGGTAGATTCACAAAGCTGACGTTTGAATTAGAGCCCTTATAATGCTAAATTTGTATTGTCACCTTAGCCTTGATCCACATCTGATTCTGAGGTCCTGGTCTGAAGTTTTCATTGTAACGGCTCTATACTGAGAATTAAGTCTGGCTTAACAAGTTAATTATTACTGATATTTTCCTCTGCATTCGTTAGATGTAATTTTTTATGTTCCTGCTTGAAGTAGTTTATGAAACCAGCTTAAAGTTCGATATAAAATACAGTCCTTATGTAAATGAGGAGAAAGAATCTCTCTAAAACAAACTTTTATTTTCTAGACAACTGATAAGAAATGTATAGTACTTTCCAGTGAAACTAGAAAAGAACTAGCCAAGCAAGCCAAAGTCACCAAAGAGGAGAGAAGAGCTCAGATAGATGGAAGATACGAGTATCTGGTATCAAGATTAGCAGATGGGATAGGCCTAAGTGATCAGCAAGTGGAGGAGGCCATTATTTCTGATGACAAGGTAAATATTAATTAAATTATTATTATTAAATATTTTTCCAAAATTTCCAGTCTTTTGGAACTACTGTACAATTAATTACTTGCAATTTTGTTTTTAGTTTCAACTTATAGAACAATTCTTCGCCCCTAGGGGACTTAAAAAATTGCTCTTCTTTTACCAAGATATATTGCAGGTATGTTTCTGTTATTCTGCAAAAGCAAAGTTGCATTTAAAAAAAAAAAATCACATGACGGTTGCAAAATTCGGAAAATCTTCACAGAGATTTTTTTGCTGTGCATGCTGATGTGGAAAGAACCTAGATCTCATTGTTTAGATACTGCCATCATGGCTTACTTGGAAACAGGAGAATGCCTTGTGGCATGCTTTGATACTTGTTCTTGTTTTCACAGAAGAAAACTTAAAAATGGCTGAGTAAAGTAATCATCCAGACTTCAAAAAAAGATAGAAATAATTGAGTCAAAGTGTTCACAGTATTCAGAATTTACAAAGACTAGATCAGCTAGCTTCAGTATTATAGGAATGGGGAACTGTCTGTAAGAACAGTCTTTGCTGTTTGGTTTGAACTGCACCAATTTTACTATGAACAAAGCACTGATTCAAGAGAGTGAAAAATGATGCAATTTCTTTCTAAATTAAGGTGGCTTCATGTTCAGGTCTGTCCTGTTTTGCAGAAAACAATGTCAAGCTTGGAAAACTATAACTAGAAATAAGGTAAATGTGCTCCCAAGGATGTATTTCTCCCCCTTTCAGTTTTGAGGAGAAGCCGCTTCATAAAAAGCAAAATCGTATGTTCAACTTCCACTCAGTGTGTGGTGTCAGAAGGTGCCAAGTGACCTTGAAATTGCCTAAGATGACTGCTGTGGGCTTCCTGAACTACAGAAGTCCTTCCTCAGTCCTTTGAGGTTATGCCATTGAGGAGCCGTGTTAGGGTGAGCTAACTCACCATGTGGTGGCATTTTAGGCTTGTTGGGGAGAAAAAAATTGATCGATAATGCTTGATTGTCAGTTAAGTGCAAGAATGAATTCCAGATTCATTACAACCTATAGAAGTTAAAAGAACTTTTGAGCATTACTGGAATTGCTTAGAGACCTTACAAAGCACAGAATCAGCTCAGCTGTCAAAACAGTTTAATCAGTTTTTTCTTTCACTGGGACTGTGCATGCATATTTCTGGGATGAACATGTTGTTCTCTGACTTAGACGAAACTAAAAATCTTCAAAGTGTTTTCCTTAACTTACGAGCCAGAAGTAAATGCCCAGCTTGGGTTAAGTGAAATGTTTCATTTGTGCATTTACTTTTCTTTTATTTTGGTCTTTTTAAACTTTACAATATGAATTTATGAAAATTTTGTTGCAAAAGTAGCATAGCATAAAAATAAATGTTTCTGATGGAAAGTGTGAATGCCATTTGTAGCATCTTCCATCCTATTCTGATAAGTCAAGAGATCTCATTAAATTGACTGTTCTGCCAACAGTTTGATTTCAAACATATTGGAGGATGAGAGATTACTCAGGGGCAGTATCGTACATGCTCGCCCTGTTCTTATCCATTTTTGGTGACAGAATACTGGCCTGGGCAGACCATTGGCCTGACCTGGTAGGCATGTTCTCTCCAAGATTTCTCAAAGATCCTTCCTTCAGTGCTGCTCACCTCTCTTTTTCACCAGCTTGGGTGCATGATGTTCACTTAAGACTGTGCATAGGGGTTAGAAGATGCTGATTTGGGGTGGTAGTCAGGAGCCACCACTGTGTATCATATATCACACATTTAGTCTAGCAGGAGCTGAACATTTGACTCTTTAGGAAGAGACCTCTCCTCAAACTTGAAAGAGGAATATACCTGCAGGCTTCTTCCATATTATTTTGTGGTACATTCTTCCAAGTTTCAACAGAGTATTTTCCAAAGTGCACGACAGAGAATTAAAGGGAAGGAGATCTTTGTTAGGCTTAAACTGTTTTGTTGCTTCAAAGAGCGGAGTTTGTAGATACATCTCAGTGGCAGCAAGGCTTCTCAGAGAGAAAGTTTTTCAGAGTGATGTATGGTTAAAGACTTGGACAGAAAACTAGATTTCTTTGCATTGTGGGCAGAATCCAGCTGACAGTGTTCCTTGTGATTCCCACTCACGATTACGTTATGGCTTTGCAGACCAGGCACATGACTCTCTGTGCGAGACACCCAGTTTGTTTTCATGGAGGAAGCTGCTGTAGGAAACACTTCAGATTTAATTTCATTATATTTCTGAGATTTTCCCCCATTCCTCTTTAAGTGTTTTCTGAAAGAACAGGGCTATGAAACTGTTTACTGGGGATTGTGAGATACATGTAAAGATTTTTCTCCAGATAAAGCCAACCTCACGATTTCTATCTGGGAATTACTGATTCAGAATGAGTTTAGTTATGATCCATATATTCAAATAGAATGAGATCTTTGTATGATATTAGCTTTTATTTTATTAACCTCTTATTTGTAATTTAATTGCTAGCAGAAGTCGAATGCGTCATTGAGGTCAGATGGGTCAACGAACAGCTTGCTTCAGAAGAAGTTATTTATTACCATGGGTTCTACTGAGGTATTGTTGAGAAATTCATTAGGTGACATTTGAAAAGTAAAATACTGAAAATATATAAAATTGAGCAATGTTAAACAGCTTTTTGTAATTCTTGGGTAGATATTGAACTCCATGTGCTTATAATGCAAGATCTCCCAACATTTCTTGAGCTGAAGCTGGAATTCGCTAGTAAAGAAGTAGTGATTAGTGGATTTGACTATCTGAGAGGAGAGCAGAGCAAATAATCCCTTGTTAAAAAATCGCAGATCCTAACATTTTTGTTAATGACTGCATGTTTAAGTATTTTCCAGTGCTTGTGCACTTCCAGTATAAAAGTGCAGTTCTTCAGTGGCTTTTTATTTCCTTTAATATAATAATACTGTGTAGTACTCCAAAAATACCTTTAATAATTCCTTTATTCCATTCCAGTTCTTGTAACAACCTCCTCACTGTAATGTCTAAGCATTATTCAACAGTGTATTCAGCATAGTCATTAAGAATTCTGATTAATTTTCTTTCTTTCTTTCCATCTCTTCTGGGGGGGAATTGGGTGTACCATATACCATTTTCTTTGAATAGGGTATGGTGATGTCTGCTTCTTTTTTCTCCAGGAAGCTATGTTAGAGAAGCCATAGCTGAAGAATTCTTTCTTGCTTTCAAAGAAGTTGAGGTTCATTCCTTTGCCAATTAGACCAATTGGAATGGCTTTTCAAATTTATTATAGTTTAATTATTATTAGATTTAATAGATTAAACATAAACATTGCTGCAGTAGTGATTTGAAACTTTTACATTACCTCAATCCATTGAAAAGATGCAAATAACACATTAACGTATTTGGATCATCAGTTTTTAGTAATTTTTAAGTTCCCTTTTAAAAAATGAAATAAAGGTCATTCTAAGATGATCCATTCTGCTCTAGGTATCTATGAAAGGTACTTTAAATGTTTGAAAGCTGAGGATATCTTGATTTTTTTTTTTTCAGTGAATTAATGTTGGCAGATTCAGAAAGGGATTAGAAAATCACATGGATAGGTCCATAAATAGGTACTAAAATGACTAGACAGGAATATGCCATCTAACAGGTCTCATGTAACAGTTGCAGGTGGTCAGGGAGTACAAGAGGAACGGAGCCCAGGAAGCAACCTAGCTCACAAGCACTCCCTGAACTGCATTTTCTTGGTAGAGATGCGATACTGGCCTGGTTTGTCCAGAAGGGCATTTTTGATGTTACTACATCAGATGGAGAAAAAGCAGTGTTTGATTTGAGAGGGACAGATTTTGAAATATCCTTCAAACAGTTCACTACTTTTTTGATTAATTAATTTTTTACAGTTTTGTTTTGACCACATTTTTAAGTTGTGAAGCAAATTACTTTTACAGTACATGTGTATTCTTTTTAACTGTATTCATTTTGTCCTTTTTACAGAACTTTACAGGAACTTGCGCATTTTTCCTAAGGACATCAGATAAAGTTGTAACTGCATCAAATGTTTCCCAGGTCAGACCAAAATCACGCAGTGTTTGCAGTACATTTAATATTTTCTTAGACCTTTATTCACGCAGCTGGAGTCAGAAAAAGAAGTGGGGAGTGCTTTCATGAAAATGGCTAGCTCGTGTTTAACAGAAGTTCTTTTTCATCTGAATGATTATTTATGATAAAGTAATGTTCTAATGATTTGGAAATTAGCAACTGCAATATTATTAAAACCAAGATTTTAATTAATAAAAATTCATTATTAATCGCTTATTAAAATATAAATTTTAATGGCAAGAGGGAATAAAGACCTAAACCAGGAGATTTTCTTTTAAGTAATGAGCCTAAATTATGGAAATGCTGCACTTAAATTACTGTATCTTTTAAACTTATAAAATAAACATCATACTTGAAACTAATTAAAGTAAGTTTTTCCTGTCCCTGATAGCTTTAGTAGTGTATAAGAAAAGTACTGTAACAGCCTTTTCTGACTTTCAGAGATACTCACGTTCTTGGGAAATATTTGCAATAGAAGAGCATCCATATACTAACACCTAAGAGCAGACATTAAAGAAAAAAGTAATAATCCTGAAATAATATTCTCAAAAATATTGATGCACTCATTCTTACGCTGTACAGATTTTCTTCTTATTTGTCACTGATAGGTTGATATGTTCCATTTGAGCAGGCCAAAGCTGCAGTAAGTTTGTTCCTCAGCTACAGTCATGGAAATCAGTACTTCAGTTTCTGTCAGTGACTTGATTTATAACAGTATTTTTACAAATACCGCATCCAGGGGTGCAAAAGTAATTTCTAGGCTTCCTCTTGTCATGCCCTGTCACTCCTGCTGCTCTGTTTCAGTTGGTTCCCTGTCAGAATGGTGGTCCAACCCCTTCAGTTAGTTGCCTTGGTGCCTTCTCTCTGCGGTTCTCTTGTGATCACCTTCTTTTGGCAGGGCTGTCATGTAGCAGTCATCAAACTTCATTCCTTATGTGAGGCAATATTTTTAGATACTATGGAAGGCAACATACACCCTAGTTTTCAGTCAGCCAGTCTTCACACTGATGAGACTTGGAGCTCAGGCTCAGACTGGTTTGGTAAATTTTGGTTTATCCTGGAGAGCTATGTAGGAACAGTTAGAAGGAGAATCTGAGAAACCCCTAGAAATACATGGATGTGTCCCTTGTTTCTGAAGAGGAATAGCTGAATCTTCAGCATCCTGTGGAAAGAAATGGATCAGCTGCTATGTCGACCTTGTCCTAGAGGTTCAGAAGTCTTGAAAGACTTAATTTTCCCAGTCTCCCCCTACCTGCAACAAACCCTGTCATATGGGAGAAACTCATTGTTAAAAGCATCTGAAGTGGAAATACAGGGGTCAGTTCATTGCTTCAATACCCTTCTGTCCTTCTGCCATTTTGTTAGCACACCCTTTTGCAGAAGGAAGTAGTTTAGGAGCATTTCCTTGTTAACAACCTTGTGAGCATTGCCTCCCAGGGAACATGTTCAGACATGCAAAGAAATCTGATTGTCCTCGTAAGCACTTCTTCAAGCAGAATGATGCCTTGATTGTCATCCTTAATTCCTCCACGTTTTGAGAAAGAGCTTTCTACCCTTTTGTACTCCAGTGGGATTATAATACTGTAATATTGTTAGAACATAGTATTCTGCCCATGCATAACAACTATTTGTCTTAAATGCTCTTTTCTGCCTGAAAATGGGGAACTAGCAAGAAAAACATTAGTGAAATCAATAATCAAGATAGCCAAGAATGTCAAACCCTCTACAAAAATTAGTTTGTAGTTGCTGTTCCTAAAACACTCTGGAACTGCTGTCTTTGCACAGGCGAAAGTTGGGAGTAGAAGCTTCCAGGGCAGAACTCAGTACGCTTTCCCCTGTATCAGTGAAGCATTCATTATGATGAAGGCAAAATCAGTGTATGTTTGTGCAGTTCAGAAGTTCTGAATAATACTCCCTCTCTGCTAACAGGAGACATACCCAGAGCCGAAATGGCTGGTCAGTACGGGTCATACAAAGCACATGGCCCGTGTTCAGGATGTGTACATTTGTAAGCAAAATGCCTGTAGCAGAAAAGCCAACCAATCCATAAGCGGATAGTGTTGGGAAAAGACCCAGTCCCTCACTTCTTCCAATTTATGCTTTATGTTCTGCAGTAAAATTCCACTCACTAGTACTGTCTCTCCCTGTCCCCAGCTTCAGCAATTCACTACTACTTGCTTCACATTAACCAGAAAAGACTAGACTAGACTATTTCAGTTGGACAGGAGCTACAATGATCATGTGGTCCAACTGCCTGACCACTTCAGGGCTGACCAAGCTAAAATGTGTTGTTAAGGGCATTGTCCAAATGCCTCTTAAACACTGACAGGCCTGGGGCATCGACCGCCTCTCTAGAAAGCCGATGCCAGTGTCTGACCACCCTCTCGGCGAAGAAATGCTTCCTAAGCATACGTTTGTTAACAATGAACTGGAGAGAACTGTGCAACTGAGAGAGTCATTTCTTGCTTGATATATTTGTTGTCATTTTTTAGGTGTTTATGATAGGTCGAAGCTATTTCTCTAAACAAGAAATATAGACATATAATTGGCTTAATTTAAATTAATGCATTGATGTTAAATAGTTAATTTTAATTGGTTGCTGGAGTGTTCGTACAATATGGGACTGATTCTTCTGGTGACTCAAATGTAAGGGCAAGTCTTGGGATTTCCAGTTGAATTTTAGTCTATGTCCAATCCAAATTCAGCAGCAGGGGGCAATATCCTCACAGAACCTATGAAGTTATGAACTGTAGATATGTCTATCACATGTCTGAATTTCACTTGAATAGTACAATGTTGCGGAAGTTTACATGCACTCTGCTAATTTTTGTTTCTTCCTGAAGGAGGTGAATTTTGGCATATTTGATTGTACTAATGGAAATATCCTTCAGGGCCTGGAATTTTTCCTGTCCCAAATCATGATACCAGCACTTAAATCCCAACAGGTAACCAAATAGCTAGTCTTTTTTTTTCAAGAACATGTGGAATTAAGGCAAGTGGCTGCAGTCCTGTTTGTGCATCAGATGAACATAAAACAGAAGATACAAAAAGATACAAGTCTAATATAAGCCTTTATGGGAGTTATGCAATTTGCATATAAATGTTGAAATTTGTATAGTTGTTTATTTTCAAGCAATAGCACCAGCTGTAATGCTCATGACAAAGGAGAGCGTAGCATAGCAGCCATACTAAGGTAAAATTGTGATGACTTAATCAAAAATAGATTAAGCCTGGTTTCAAAGAAGTGTCAAGTCCTTCTGGCAGCACAAGGGATCAGTCCATGATTTTATTCTGGAGTGTGGACAGCAAGCACTATATCGCAGCCAGAGTATCCAGCTTCTTTGAGTTGTCCTTGTGCTATGTCACTCAAAAAGCATCGCAGTTAGTTCTGTTGCCTCTAGAAGTACACGTTCAGAGGTAGGGAATGTAATGAAGCTCAGTGTCTGTTGAGAATGATGGTGTCATATGCTGTTGCCATATCCTACCATTTTCTCCAACCCAAGAGCAGGAAAGAAGATTAGAATCTGTTTTCTCTGTTCAGAGAGAGCCAAATCAGACTGAAAAAAAGACAATTCAGTGTAAAGACAGTGAGAGCATGGAGACATTTTTATTTCTTGAGAGCCTCTTGCTTGTTTGTCTCTTCTCGTCTAACAGAATAATTAAATCAATGCACACTGTAAAGTATTTATGTTGTAGTACAGATAAGTGTATTTTAAAGGGCATACTGATAAATCCTTATGTACTCCCATAACTAAGAAATACGTTTCTAATGAAAATAAGATATCTTTGTGTTCAAAAAACGAAAGCAAGTGTGACCCTCTTATTACTTTTTCTTTTGCATAAATCATAAAATAATCAGAACTGGGGAGCTGTGAAGGAAGGCTTGAAGAACAGCCAGATACAAGATTTTCTGTATTCAGTGGATAAATTTGTGGGTACTTTGTCATCATCAAGACGGAATATAGAAGACAAAATTCAGCTCACAAAAGTGGATATTGATATTTTTGTCAGCAACTTGCAGAACCCATCTGACTACATAACTGCAGGTGAGTAATTTGTATGGCAAAGCAAACAATGATGCTGTTTATAAAATAAATGTTATGTCATTAGTAAAAATTTGCTTTGAAGAATGAATTCATCTTCCCTGAGCTGTATACGTTTTTCTGCTTACTCTTGCCAGATTTCTGACAGTGTAATCATAAAATCATCAATAATTTGCCCTTCCTTTATTTCATAGATCTTAAAGGATTAGGTAGGTCCTTGACATAGCATGTATGCAGTGGCCTGTGTTCCTCCTAGTTTGCTGGCCAAGTAGTTTCTGAGTGAAGCCATCTACTAGCTCTTCACTTTCTTTGATGCTGGTGAAATCCTATCCAATATGAAGTCTGGCTTGGAGGGCTGTGGGTCAAAACAAGATGTATTTATAAAAATTTATATGTATATACGTATATGTATATGTACAAAAAGAGTAGATATGCCTCTCTGAACAATAACTTTCCACCATTTCTTATCACCACATGGATTTTCAGAGTGAAACAGTGCCAAACTAGTCAATACTTATGCAATCCCTCTCAATCCTACATAAGCCTATGGCAGGACAGCTTCCACAGGAGAACTAGTGACTCTAAGATGAGGCAATAATTTTATATAGCTGGACGAGTTCTGAGATCCATTCAGCAGTACAAGCTCCACCAGTCCTAAATATAGTGCATCAAGTGAACTGGACTCTTTCAGCTGCTAGGGCAATCTAAAAGCTGTGCTGACATAAATTATAGGGTTTTTTTGTGACTTAATAATGATGTCTGTTACATGATGCTTTTAATGTAGAGTAGGCAGCAGTGGCAGAAAGAGACAAATGTGAAGTAAGCCTTTACTTATGAAAGAAAAATACACATGTAATAGTTAATGCATTTCTTGGACCTCTGGAACATGATTCTCTCGAAACCTGTATTTTTTTCCTTATGAACTCCCTGTATTTTTAACTGTTTCTGTTGTAAAGGATATGCAGTAGTAACAGAGGAGGTGGATACAAGTTGCATGTGTGTGCATCTTGTTGTTACAGTCTTAATCTTCTCTGGTTGTTGGTCAGTGATTTGAATATACTCAGCTTACATAGAGTCTCAACTTATGTTTGACAAAGACGTTTCACTTCTGTAGTTTAAAATCTGTGTTTATTTCTTGGTATTTATGAGACTGTGCTGTTTATGATTTTGAAGGCAGTAACATAGAGGTCATTGAGAAGCTGGAAGAAGTGGTGAAGATTTGGGTCAAACAGATCAGACAAGTTTTAGCAGAGAGTGAACAAATGAGAAGAGAAGCTGATGACAGTGGTCCTTCTGCAGAGCTGGAACACTGGAAGACAAGAATGTCATCATTTAACAGGTTAAATCCCTGCACTATTTCTCACAGAGTTGAAAAAAAACCTATTTAAAAATAAATGTAAACTTTCATTCCAAAGAGAGTATTAAATGTGTTTCTTTCTTCAAAGCCTTTTAGATGAGATCAAGAGTTCAAGAGTAAAGAAAATTATAAGTATTCTTCAGACAGCGAGATCAAAGACGTTAAAGCAGTGGAAAGAGCTGGTAATTACTATGTTTTAATAAAAGTTTTAAATTAGTACAGTACTGTATTTGTAATACAGAACTGAAAACAAAGCTAAAAATAATTTTTAGTGTTTATGCTGGTTTTGTACTGTGGTTTATTATCTGTTTGTTGAAACATGTAACACCGATGATTCTGAAGTTAAGTTGAAGTTGAAAAGGAGTCAATGCTTCTTTAATGTGTCTTTGATTAACATGGTGGGCAGAATGGTTGTGCAAAAGTAAAGCAATGCAGCAATACAACATTTTGCTTTTAGAATTATTGACAGATGGCTTCTTGTAGTGTAACTGCTACTTCAGATAAGTGGATATCTGTAATGTAAACTTATCAGTCAAATTTGTAGGCAAGGCAGAAAATAAGCTGTAGACCATGTACAGCCAGTCAGACCACCCCAAAACACCAGAATGTAGATCTTCTAGCAGTTAAGAAAGTATTCTACTGTTTTGAAAATAGACCAGGAAAACAGTGCCACCTTACGGAGTTTTTGATTTTGTGCTGAACGTAATTGCAGACTTTTATGGTAAATGGAATTTGGATGAGAGTGTCTATACTGAGCCAGTACAGGCCAAGGATGATGAACTAGATTTCTTTCTTCATACAGAATTGCCTTCTAAGTACCGGATAGTTCCACCTGTCACAAACAGAAGGATATACAGGCATTAGGTGTGAACTCATTTTCCCTACCAAGTGTTTATTAAAAAATCATGGGAAACGTCCTGGTACATCTCAGGGATCTTGTCTAAGTTCTGTAGAATGAGTACCGTGCTAAAACCATTCTAAAATGTAAATTGGATTATCGAAACCACACTATTGTACTTCCATGAGGAAAGAAAAACTTTGGGGATCTAAGTAAGGAGTTCCTCTAAATCACATCCAAAAAGTTGCTGATCGCCAAGTAGCTCTTACCAATTTTTGCATGTAAAAGCAGTTATTTCTTATATAAAGAAGAAATGGCTTATTTGAGAGAACTGTGAGAAAATGATTGCAAGATAGAATCAATAGTCTTGTGGTAGCATGCATTGGAAAAGAGCAAGAACCTGTTCAGTAAATTTTAACAGTATTAATTCTTTTTCTTTTTTTTTTTTTCTCCCTTCAGGATAGTAACATAACGATTGCTGCCAATGAAGCTAAAGACAACGTGAGATATTTATATACATTGGATAGATTTTTCGGTCCTCTTGCCCAAGCTTCACCTGTAAGTAGTAGTCTGAAGGCACTTAATGTGAAATTCAGAAAAGAAAGGAAAGGCTTTTGATGCTGAAAGGAAAATATTTCTCCTTTCGGTACTTAACAACTATGCTTAATGATTAGTAGACAACTTAACTTGTTTAGCATTAATAAATTGAGTTTACAGATTTTGAATAAGCCAGAGATAATACTACTTTTTGTGTAGGAGGGAGTTGTCATTCCAGAAAACAACTGAAGAGCATAAGAAAAATAAGCAAAATGTGATGTTTTTCCAAACCTGATATCAAGCTGAATTGTCTTTGTGATGCTGGGCCTTACATATGGTACCTCTTCCTGTCTCCATGCTTCAGTTAGCCATTACTTGTGATTGTTTTAGTGCAAATATTGTAATATGATCTTAAGCCTTCAGTTGAGTTGACATTTGGGCAGCTTCCACTTCTTTTATAGGTTAAAGCTGTTTCTCTTGCAGGTAGCACGTTTTTACTGTCATCCTGGTTCAAATGATAAACCATATTTTCATAACCATGTGGGTGTCAGATTTCATTTTTTAAGTGAGAGCAGCATGAATTTTGAAGATACAGCCACCAAGCAAAACCGTCTAAGCTTATATGGTTCAGAAGATTTACATGTAATCCAGCTGCTTACAAATTTTCTAAATATCATTTTCAAAGCTTGAGCTCTGTTTGAATCCATTGTGCTATTTTACACTGCTTTTCTTCTGCACATATTCACCGTTCTGCCATATTGAACTTCACTTTTAGATAACCTACTTTTTTAATTCTTTTCTAGACCAGTCACTGTCTCTTGTTCTGGGTTCTCAGTATATCTGGCTTGCATGTATTTCTGTGGAATCTTTCTGTGGGACAGAAAACTCTATAGTTCGGTATCCTCAGTAAGAGAGAGATTGTTCTCACCTTGCCTTCCCCTTCCAGATTTCTCTTCTGTACAGATCTAGGCAAAATGAACAAAGGTCAACTTTCTTCTTCTTGTCCTTCCTACAGCAGACCAGCTCTTTTGTGGCAGTGTGAGACTTCTTTTCCTCGGGTAGCGTATTCCTTTGCAAAGCAAACTACGGTACCTTCATATAGTGGAGGTCATGGCCAAAAAGTGTACAGCCTCTGTTTTTCCTCTGGAAAATCTTGCTCTGGAAGAAGACCTATTCATTTATTCATTACCAATTCCCCATTTTTACTCCTGGTCATAGTGTGTTAGGTCCCCACGAATGAATTGAATGGTCCAGTTTATAATGAGATGTCTACAATAACAATGTGTTACAATCAAAAAGATGTTTACCCACTGACAAACGTATTCCCAGAGCTGTCACATTTTCCATTGTGTTAGTTTTTAGGAAATTTGAATTGCTGACTTCCCATTTTTTCCTGTTGTAGGTAACAATGATGGAACATGTACCCAGTTTAATGAATGCTATCTGTATGATCTACTGTACTTCACCATACTACAACACATCAGAGCGCATGACGTCTCTTCTTCTTAAAATCACTAATCAAATGATTAACACTTGCAAGACGTATCTGTGTGAAGGTGTTTCAAAAATCTGGGATCTGGACAGGTGAATAGTTTTTTAGTTTCATCTTCTTTTGTTAACACTAGAAGTAAAATTGTAGAATAGTCATGAAGATTATTAAAAGGTAAATTTAAGTAGCCACTGATTCCCATGTTAATTTTAAGCCTGTGACTACTAATGTTGTTTAGAATTGAGTACTTTGCAGAACCAAATTTACTATGTGTTGTGAAGAAAACTATTATTGAAAAACATGTAATGTATATCAGTATACAACACTCAATATTTTGTGCTTATGGCTTTTTTTTAGACCAGAACACTGTTGAGCAATTAGAACTTAGAGCTAAGGTTCTTCATAAAGAAGCTCTGAGGACAGACTAGCAAAGTTCCATCTAAGATTTATACTTGGCTGTTAGTGGACAGAAAAGTCAGTTTGAGGAAGGGGGCAACATATACCAGGAGTAGAATCACAGTTCAATTGTACTCTAATTGGAGCGAGGTATGTGGGTGATAGCATGGGACTCAGACTTGTATTTTCTGAGTCTTCTGTGGAGAATGCTGTATGAGCAAACAGTAAGGCACCTTAAATTTAAAAAGCTAGATTTACTGTAGATTTGCTAGTTAGACTTGCCTAAGACTAGTTTTGTTCTTTCTATTGTTCTTGTTACAGCTGTTAGTATAGCAAGAGTCTCTGGTTTTCAGCAGATGTTTAGGCACTATACAGAAAATGAACAAAAAGTTTGCCTTAGCTCGAAGGAGCTTGCAATCTAAAACGTAAGAAGAGCTTGCAATCTGAAACATAAGAAGTGAATAGTGAGATGGAGGGAGGGAAGAGGGCTGGAGAAAAACCAGCAATCATGCAGTATTGGTCAGCTGGAATGATAGTGTTGGTCAGCAAACCTTGTGATGCCTTGGGTGCACTGCCAGGAGAACTAAAGGAGACATTTCAAGGAAGGGACGAGTGAGCTGCTCTATGGCTACTTGCAAGGAGCTGCTCCCAAGTGCTACGTACAGCATAGGTGGAAGCACAGAAGTGTTTCTATGAAACTTAACAAGTGGATGGTGAATACTGGTGTCACTGGCAGAACAAGGGTATCTGAAGAATGAGAAGTTAAGTGGAGACAGCCACGGAAGAAGTGGAGATAGCCACGGAAGAACGCATACTATAAGAACAAGTCAACTATTTTCATGCAGAAGAGAAGGGAGAAACCACAGGGAGGGGTTAAGATGAGGATGACATCTAAAGTTATCAGCTAGAAAAGTAATGATTGAAATAGTCTCTTGAAAGAGTATAAGTGGAGCAAGAGTATGGTTACTGAGGTGAGAAGGAAAGGGTATTACAAGCTTCATCAAGACATAAACAGTCAGAATGTCTGGGCTTAAATTCCAGCCAAGTCAAAGGTGACGCTGAGGTGACAGGCTAGGAGGCATAGAAGTAAATCTAACAAATAATTTGGATTCCTCCTGTATTTTGGTGTGGGTAAAGGGAAGTTTTCAGAAATTACCTGTAATCAATTAAGTACTGGCCATGTTTATTCAAAAGAATTAGTATAAATAAAAGTAGAATACATTTTTTGTTTATTCTAGCTGTTTATTTTTGAGACATTCTTCTCATTTACTTTTTTGCTGCTGCTGTCCCTGCAAAAGTTTCTGTCCCAGTTAGTGGTTTCAATCTGTAAAGTTTAACTATCATTTTAATTCCCAATGATCTTTTTGAAGATGAAAGACAAAACCAAGGTGGAGCATCAGTTTTGGGTAAACGGCTTATGGCTAATTTCCATGCCTCATCTATGTATCTCATGTACAGTAGTACCTCAGGGCTAATGAACAACTGTGTGTAAGATGTAACTATCTGTGGCCTTACGAACCAAGATCTTCCTGGTGTATCTTTTTAAAGAAGACTTTCCTCATGCTTAATGTAGTCTGGAAAAATACCTCTCCCGTCTTGTCTGCTTAGAAAAAACAAAGAAACAAATGAAGGAAAATCCGTCAGCAATACCCAGTTTACAGAAAATGAGAAATGGCCAAACTGCAGGCATTCAGTAGCCAGGATTTACCTGGTGTAAGTCTTTCCTGGACTGTGCTGTGAAAGTTTTGGTTTGATGAGAATAAAACCTAAACTAAGAATATCCAAACTAGATAACAAATTTAAACCAAAAACTTTTAATGTAATCCTAATATTTTGAATGTTTTTCAGGTAACATGTCATTTTGTGTTCTTATTTTGCAAAGTTGCACATCTGAATGAAATGTTCTGTTTTTATTTATACTCTTTTGGAGACCTGCTTAGGGTGATTTCTGTGCTTTCTTCCTCAGGCAAGAATTGCTAAAGAGGGTACAACAATGCATTTCCCTCAAAGAACAGTACCAAACATCCTTTCAGAGAATTAGGGAGGAGCTAAAGGAAAATCCAAGTGACAGGCAATTTGATTTCAGGTAAATAATTGACTCTAATATTGAATCATATTCATTTATACAGTTTATAAATGAGCTTAGATGACATCTGCTGGCTAGCAGAAAAGCTAAATACTGAAATTAAAATGTAGTATTTATTATAATCAGACCATGATCTTGCAGTGGTTGGTTTGGTTTTTTTTGATTCGGCAATAAGCCAGTGATAGGTTTTTGCCAGTCACTTGTTGATTTAACAGATGTCCAAGAGGACTTTAGGGGAATTTTTGCATGTATTAATTGAATACATATGTTTATGTGTTGTCTGAAATTCCAACAAATTTGAGTCATGAATATAAGTGAAGAGACTCCAGGGGAATTTAGTCAGCTTTGGGCTGGATTGTCTATCACAATGCCAAGGGGAATTTTACCTATATTGGCACTTAAGGCATGGGGCATTTCTTAGTATTGTACATTCACATTTTGATCTGCAAATATCTTATTTAAAAGAGTAATTCCTGTGAAATGCTGTAAAGGCTTTTAATTGACATATATTAGGATTAAGCATTTTCTTGTTTATATACATTACTTTAAAATGGTTTTTACTTGATTTGTAATTATGGCAGTATAGATTTTTTTATGTGAAACTTGGTAGCAATTCTGGTAGAATATATGTAGGTTAAACAGAAAAAAATCTATTACAAATAGATTTGCGTAACAATCCCTCCGTTCCTTTTTTATTGTAGTGAAAACTATATATTTGGAAAATTTGATACATTCTGTAAACGTTTGGAGAATGTTTCAGATATGAGCAATGTTATGGAAAGCCTTTTAGAACTCCAGCGTATAAAAATAGAAGGTATTGAAGAAATCAGTGCTCATTACCAGAGCATTGCTACAAACACCAAATCAAAACAGTATGATGTTCTGGATCACAGAAAAAAAGAGGTACATACATTCAGCACTTGTCTGACAATTACTTCCTTAATTCTATGCTTTTCACTGGAGTTATGCAAAGAAGGTTAAATTTTATAACAATGCATATAGGATTTGGCTGTAATGATAATATTTTCGTATCTTTTAGTATAAATTGAAAGTGGATAAATTTGGCTTTTATTTCAGATGTTTTTGTTAATTTTTTATAAATGAGGTTTTATGTGATATGTAGCACTACAAACAACTTTTCCTAAACTTGTTTGTTTTGAGGTGCATTTATTTCGAACTGAACACTGAAAAATCAGTCAGGCAGGTCAGTGTGCTAAATACAGTTTATCTAGTTGCAAGAGTTACTCAGTGTTACTGAAAATACTTAGTGGAATAGTAAAGGTAGTAAAGGCACTTAGATTAATATTTTATAGGGACAAGCGAACACCCAGCACTGAGCGAGGTGGTAAAAACTGAAGTGGCTTTTCAAGCGCTTTAGACTCATGTTTTAATACATCCTGCACATGCCAGAATTGAGCTGCTCTTTTTACACTGTTGCCTGCTTGCTTTGTGGGATTAATATCCTCACAGTAGAGATGCTAGAAACGTTGACTTACTCTCCTGCCTTCCTGAACTATAGCTTGCAACTGTCAGGCACTTTCCCTTAAACGTTTAAGTCTAGAGTACCTTTGACTTTCTTCTAACTGGCCGATGGCTTACTTTTCTGTAATATTTGCTGTGTGGTTCTTTTCTGAAAGAGAACATTTACTGTTAACTGGAATCTGGAGGTGCTTAGAAGTTGGGTGACTTTTCTACACATAAATGATTGGAGCAATGTAGATTATGGACTATATTCCCAAACTCGTGGAATGCTTTCTTTGAGAGGAAGTTTGCAATGAAGTCTTTTTGTAGGTCCTCAGTATTTTTGATGTTTAAGAAAAATTACTACAGGTAAATACCCAAATTACTTATAGTTAGGAGCTGCCAAATTTGGTAGCCTGATAGAGGCTTTAATCATATAACCTAACAATGCTTATTTTTTGTTTGCTTTGCTCAGAGTGTACATGCCTTTGTTACTGGTGTTGTCCCTGTTCTCTGTAATTCGGTGCTGAACACATGTACTGGGCAGATACAGCAAATTCCCCAAAAACTTCAGGGAAAGAATTTTGGGTGAAATGAAAGCAACAATGTAGATGATTTTTTTCTTTTACCATTTTCTAGTTTGAAAAAGATTACATTGAATTTAAGAACCAAGTTGCAGCATTGTACGAGTCCCTACAAGAATTTGTGGATTCCTGGTTTGAGAAGACCATAACTGTACGTAATTTCACAAATGCAAACCCCTTGTTCTGGTGCTCAGAAAGCCTGAGCACCCACAGCTTCTACTAAACTACTTCATTACTGTCAGTGTTCTGTACTGTGCTGGTGGCTGCCTGAGATAATGTAGGAGGACATCAAGCCTATTGTAAGTGTTCTAAAAGCTGCTTGCAGAAGTGCTGGAATATTCGTTATTACTTGGTGCCAGTTTTATGTTCCATCTTTTCTTACTAATTTTACAGCCCTATTTTTTTAAGTTTATTTTCTTTCTTCATCCCGGTGTTCCCTGTGCTTCCTGTTGCATTTCTAATTATTCCTTTTGGAGTGGCAGGAGTAATGAAATAATTTCTGCGATCTGTTACCTTAATGTCAGTACTGCTCATTGGTTCAGGCCCTGATCATTATATGAGATGTTAATGAAGCATGAGTAAAGGTGTAGGTGTTCTACCACAACTGTTGACAGAAAAAGAGTGATGATTTGAGAGTCAGAAAAAAATTTAATATTCCATTATATTGTAGTGGTAGCAGTTTATTGGTTCATACTATGGTAAATATGTTCTATATGGGACAAAATACAGACATAAAATTCGTTAACTTGTCTGGGTGGACTTTTCTGTGTTTCTTAGAAAACAACTTAAACTTACATATTATCAATTTTAAAAAATGGTTTACGAACAATGACTTTCTGAACTAGTAACATCTTCTGCAGTAAATGCTCTTTCCTCCTTATTAGACTGAACAGATGCTGGGTCTTCTGATGAAGCTTGAGCAAATAGGAGAAAATCATATTGATCTTAATGAGAAGTATACCATTGTCCTTCAGCAGTACAGCCGAGACTTGGAGTTTGTTCGAAAACTCTACCAGAAGCAAAAAGAAAATCCACCTATACCACGTAATATACCACCAGTAAGAATAAAACAAATGAGAGAGAGAAAAGACTTTTCTTCTCAACTGTATTTAAGTTAATGGAAATAAAACCTCACATCTTCTGTGTTTTAGGTAACAGGGAAGATTATGTGGGCTCAGCAGTTATACAGAAAAATTGACCATCCAATGACATTCCTTAAAACGAAAACCACACTTCTGAAGGTTGGAAACGAGCAGAAGAGGGTTTTTGCTAAGCTTTCAAGCATGTTATTAATAAACATATGATTTTTTTTTTTTTTTACTCCTAAGGTCACTTTTCTAGCAACTTGTATTCAAGCTCATCCAACAGGATAGGTGTTAGTGTTTGGTCCAGGATTTGAATTCGTTTTTGGAGCATTATTATTCTGCAGCTGAGGACAGTTACTTCCTTTGACACATTAAGCTCATGACTTAGGCTGGTGCTTTTGTCCTTTCTGGGGCTTGACTCCTGTTAATTCTGATAGCAGCACTGTTGGCCATGTACCTAAGCTCAGAGCCGTCTGTCTGCTATGCTCTGTAATGAAGAGGACTGAAATATTTGACCTCAAACACTAACCACAATTCATGAAAGAATATGGTTTTTATAGTTTTCTCAGTGGGACATCAGTGGCTTGTGTAGGTCATAGTATAGATTTTGTTTTGTGTGCAAGACTGGGAGGAAAATTCAGGAAAAGAGTTATGTTGTTTAGAGCAGTTAAATACTTCTTAATAATTGAATTTCTAAATATATGTTTCTGTGTCTTACCTTATCTCTAGAATAGCATAACTTCAAGCTTTCTATTTGTTTTGTTTTCCTAATGGTGATGAGGAAAAGCCTAGTGGAGGTCATTTCTACTGTGTTAGACTCATTGAATTGATGAAGTGGTGTGTTTGGTTTTGTTTTCCCCTTGAATTGTAGACACTGGAAATGAAAAAGGTTGTTAAGAGCTACAATCAAATGGCTGCAGTTCTTCTGGAATTTGAACTTATTTATCATAGAGCCTGGTGCAGGTTTGCTGACCAGGCTAGAAATGCTCTGTGTGCTTTCCTACTCGTTAGGCATCCGGAAACCAAGGTAAATATGATTTATTCTTTGTATTACTGTTGCATTGTTTAGTATTACATATGCTACTTTAGTCATATCGTGGATAGATAAGCACAGCATTAAAAAAATAGGATTAAAAAATGAACTGCTTGAATTGGTATATTTTTTTCCTTTTTGCGTATGTTTATTGTACAGACTTCATCATGTCTCTTCTTTGTGACGCTCCTGCCTCATTCAGGGCATAAAAGAGGCAGTACCCAGCAAACCGAAGCACAGGAAGTTCTGTCTGAACATGAGGAAGAACTTCTTCCTTCTGAGGGTGACAGAGCACTGGCACAGGCTGCCCAGGGAGGTTGTGGAGTCTCCTTCTCTGGAGATATTCAAGACCTGCCTGGACAAGGTCC
>Ga0065711_1032853_pt1 | contig 26556 bp, 10 predicted proteins | sample Hoacrofraction12_FD_59098 | JGI IMG/M metagenome (GOLD analysis project Ga0065711, IMG submission 59098) | Hoatzin crop microbial communities from Cojedes, Venezuela - Epithelial fraction 12 v2 (version 2) | ecosystem: Host-associated > Birds > Digestive system > Esophagus > Crop | place... | reverse complement strand
GATTTGGATTTTTTTTTTTTTTTTTTGTAACATCTGATTCAGTTTCGCTTTGGACAACTCAAGCTATTTCTACAATTTTCTGCTTCTAAAAACATGCTTTTCTTTTGACGGTGTACATTTTCTATTCCTTGTATGCTCTCTAATTACTCCTACTACTTTTTTTAAGGTGGGCCTTTATGTTAAATTTACAGCTTTTTCCTACTCCTTCTCCCTAGGGCATGTTTTTAACTGCCTCCTTTTCCCTTTGGCTCCAAACTGAAAGTAACACCTACACTGTTGATAGCCTGGTCATAGTCTTGTAATTACCCCCAGCTGTTTAACCAGCAGGCTTTCTTTCTAGAACTTTAACTTATTTGTTCATTTTTCTATTGGTCAGATGTGAAAAAGCCTGTAATCCCAAATAACCATACATTAATTCATTTACTAACCAGACCACCTTCTCTTTCCATGTGATTTTCACTTAGCATTGTCTTACTTTTTTAAAGAGAAGCTTCAAGTTCCGCTTTTTTTTTTTCATTAAGCATTTCCTACAGGTTTTTCTAGGAGTTGGTCCAGTACCCATTTATAGTAGTTTTCAGTACATTAATATTTGGTAATACTGCAAAGAGAGGATCGTGTGGAATAAGGACTACTGAGGCAGTGTCACAGAAAATCAGGACCTTTTTTTTCCCTAAACCTCTGAGTTCCTTGTGTTGCTGCATGCAAAACAAACTGATTTCTGAATGAACCATTTCTAGAAATTTATCTAAAAGTCTTTAAATGAAAAAATTCAATCTACCATAGGGGGCAAATATATAGAGGTATATGGGGTAGAATATTTTACATTGGGATATAACTCTTCCCTGTAAAAATCAGTAGTTTACACAGAGTTAAATAGCAGCGATCCAACGTTAAGGCTATGAATACATTGTTTAGATCAAATTCTCTATCTTTTCTTGTCAGTATGATTAAAGGCTCAGATTCAATGTAACTGATGGCTAAGAAACTTTAATTTTCCTTTGACAAGCTGACAAAAAAAAAATCATTTCTTTAATTTTAATCCAAAGGACACAATGTTACAATGGACTCCTTGTGATACATTAAAACATGTGAAAATCTGTTCTTATCTTCAGAGCCCTTCTCTAGCAGCCACTACAATACCCTGCCAGATACAATGGTACATGCAATGGATTGGTCTGGAGCAATTAGCTATCAACACTTAGTAGTTGTTGCTATGGTGGGGAGAGAGACATATATAATTTCCCATAATGATGACAGTAAAACAATAATTGGTTCAGAATCAATCCAGGTAGAACAGGGAGCATAAGAAAGTAAGTAGAAGAACCTGAGGCCCTGCACATTAAGGCTATCTTCTCCTAACGGGTGTTGGGGGACAGGGAGTGTGAGGAGGTAGAGGTGGTGGTGTTTGTTTTCTAGGTTCTACCGAATTCACTGCTTTTTTCTCACTATTCTTTCACGATTGTCTGGACAGATGCACATGCAGCCTTAAAGCCTTCTGCAAAGTAGGGCTACACTACTGCTATCGTTACAAGGGAATTGGAGGATATGAAGTCTATAGCAGAATTGTAAAGTGGAGTATTAATGATTCCAGGCCCCTTTCTGCCTCTTCTCCATAAATATATACACACTTCAGAAACACACATAACCACATTTCCTGTGGATGTGTACATGGCACATGTAACTTTTATCTATATTTTAATTTGTTTTCTCTGATATTTTGTGCCTTGCTTCCTCTAAGAAGAAATACAACATGACAGAAGTTGAGCTCAAAGGAATTCATCATGTCTGTATCGTCATTGGAACAAAATGTCTCTTTCTCCTATCCCTTGTTTCCATTTTCATTCAAATTGGACGGAAGCAACAGCCCTAGCAGATTCAGCTAGTCAGCTATATTGCTGGTAAAAATCTGTTTGGAAACCAGATTCCTCCACATGAAAATGTGTGTGTTAATTAGCCCCTTTTGTGTCAGCTTGTTTCTGAGCCAAGTCTGAAGAGTCATTTGAGGGCACCGAATGTCTGTTCTGAAGAGAGGCTTACGTGATTGAGAGTGTCATGACCACTTGAAAAACTTTCTTCAAGGATGAGAACTTTTCTGTTGGCAACATGTTATCAGGAACATCTAGTCCAGCACCATCAAGGATTTTTCTGTTTATTTTAAAAACAGGCAGATACTACAACTCCTTTTCGTTGTAGTGACATAGGGAATTGAGGGCAGCAGAAAAAATGCTCAGGGAGAGATAGATTTAATGAACTTAAATGCTTTTTATCATGAGTAAGTGCCTGGATTTAAGTGCCACAAGTTTACCTATCAACTCCTGCTGCATCTGTAATGCTTTTAAGCACAGACCAAAGCCAAGAAATACAGCTATGGCTTATGAATTTCAGCCCCTATTAAGAAGACTGGCTATGATCAACTGGGGGGTGTTGGTCAACCTATCACCAGCAGAAATAATAAATTCCAGGGGTATCTGCATGATAAGTGCCCAGTTTTACGAAGAGGGTGGACTTCGAAACCTTCCTTTTGTGGCCAATAAGGAGAACATATTCCAAACCATCCAGACTTCATTGGCTCATATAGGACCCAATCCTCTGGACTGAACTGGAGTAAGCAAGGAAAAACTAACCTATTTCCTAACAAAGCCAGCAAGTTTCTTCATTCGTTTCCTCCACACTAAGTCCATGAACTCACTCTATCTTTCCCAGAGCTCTTGTCTCAAAGAGGCACAAGGGTTATTTTTTCTCATAACCACCCCAAACTGCATTTCTGAGAGGACACTACTTCCTTCCATTCTCAGCAATTTTGGAGGCTGCCAGAGGCTGCCCCTCTTCCCAGAAGTCACTCACAAAGTCAACAAGCAGTTTACCCTCTAACTGTTTTGATGTTGGCCTGCCTTCCAGCAATTCTCCGTTGGCACATAGTCTCCTGCAGACTATAATCAGCTTGGCACATGTTAAAACAGCCATGCCAGGGCTATGGCCAGAACAAGTCAAGTCAACTGCTGTGTTCCAGTTACAGTTGGTCTTGTTTCAGTTTCAGCAGCACACTCAAGACCAGATTCTCCGACTGCCCACATTGTCTAGCACTTTGAATTTCCTTTATGTCTAGCTGAGAGCATTGAAGTTTTAATGTCAACAAATAAACCTTAAGTGAGCTCTCCTCCAGAATGCTCCAAATTCTTTACACAGCTTAGATGATCCGCACTCCTGCCAGCACACCCCGGTATTCCAAAATTTAACACCTAACACAGCATAGCCCATCCCGTCCCAATCTCATATCAGACTGCTTAACCTCTGTACCACAACACAAGCTACTTCGCTTCAAAAACCCTTTTGAACAGACCAAACTCCAAAGGCAGGCATTTTTTCCTTTGGAGACAAGGTGTTCACGACTGGGAGAAGGGTGTGATCATCACCTCCAGGACAAGAAAGAGGAAGGGGACTACATCATTCCCTGGGAGGGGAGATGTAATGAAGCAGATACTCAGGTCTGCAGTCATGAGGATGCAGATAAAGGCAGTGGAACAGCTCTCCTGTCTACATGGCCACAGTCCCCTTCTCACTAAAGGCACAAGGACAGCCTTGGTAGGCAGGATCACCATTCAGCAAAAGGAAGTAGCACAGACCAAACTGGCTACTGTTAGTAGGATTAAACACAGCGCAGCACTAATCCAGTTCAGCTCACCTGTCTGTTTACTGCAGTTCTATGCATACACAGCACCAGGGAATCCAAGCAAGTGCTTTCACCCACATGACCAAGAAAAGAGTACATAGGGGGCATCCAGAATATCCTTAACACTGGGCAGTAAAGTGACAGCCAGGTATAGGTTTCCCAAAAGATTATTGACAGACATGGAGAAGGGGCTCTTCTTGACCCTTGATTTTGTTTTTTGTAAGGCAGGGTGTCCTGTTTGCAGTCATATACAGGAACTACGACAACAGATATTTTTTGATGAATACTCAGTGGAGAATTCAACAGCATGTATAACAGAGAAGGCTAGTGGTACTCACTCTTTGGCCATTGTTCTTGCACAAACACATGTTTCTGTTAGGGGGTGCTTTTTTTCATAAATACTTTGAAAAAACTTGTCACTACATGACTCGTATTAAAGTTTTCTGCTTTTCCCTGGTCAAACTGCAAAAATTCATTAACACTATGAAAATATCCAGATAAGGCAGCCTATCAAGCGCATGCACGTTTAACAGTGCTTCTGTAAAAAGTCAATGTCAATGCTTAATTTGACTCTGATAAGTATGGGTAGCCTTTTTATGCAGATTCTGATTGTATTAGAAAAAAACATTTTCTATTTTTGGGGCAGCAGAATGTTTGCAGTTAACAATAGAGAACAAAAGGTCTATCTTTCAGGTTTCGCTAATTTTGAAGACTCTCTTTCTCCATATAAGGCTAATAAAATCTGCTTAAATTGGAAAACAGAAGTAGCTTTTACACTTAACCAAAAAAACTGGTTTTGATGTTTACAAAAAGATTCTATTAATTTGGCCTAATGACCAATATACGCTGATATATATGGTATATTTTCCTTACCTTGCAAGAGCAGAACCTACCAAGGTCAAGGTCTTCACCACGTTGGAATAAAGAGTAACAGTCCACGCTCTCCCTACAGTCATTATGAAGAGCTCTGTAGTCCTGAGTGATGCTTATAGCATTCTCCACACTGGCAGTCCATCTTCTTCATATGCAGTGCCTTTTTGATTTGAGTGAACCAGAGGAAAACTCAGCAGATATGTGGCGGCTGTTCCATGTAGCTAAATTCCTCGTAGTCTCATCATATGATAGTAACAAGGATGCCCACAATGCATGCCCAGAACGACCAAGACACAGTTGGTCAGAGCTCTTGTGTTCTTGGTGCAGCAAAGAGAAACTGGGATTTGATTAGAACAAGCATTGTCCAGAAGGACACATTCCTCTAGGTACAGTGACCATATGCACAGAGGGCAGAAGAATGTTGCTTTACTTCTGGGCAGTAGGTCCACCTCCTTCCTTGGAGCCTCCTGCTTCCTTCCTCACTCCTCTCTAACCTTGTTAGTCATGACTAATCAGAACATGCAGTCACAGGAAAATGAACGGCGGTGTTGAAGGGAAACAGTGAGAAGGCTCCTATATGAAAAGGAGCATGATGGGCCACAGAGTGTCTGTGGTATAGAGCAGAGCAGAGAGAAAGTATCCTTAAAAAAGAGGTGCTACAAGAGACTGTATCCCTAGGACATCCTGTGAACGTGAGTGGTGTGGTTGGAAATCACGGGATATTCCCTCTGGTCTTGTACATATTATCTGCCTGAGATATCCTTATCGGGGACATCCTCTGGAGCTACAGAACTGCAAGAATGTAGGACCCATAAATAACTTGCTTCTTTCCTGAGCTTCCCCTAGTGCAGGAGATGTTCTGGGCCATCATACCTTTTCCTAATCTATGCAAGGAGGAAAAGTAGCAGAAAAAGGTATTTCTTTCAGCCTTTTTTAATGACTAAATATATTTTCCAGCTGCTATGCAATGTAGATATATGCATAATGTCTCACCTCCTCCAAAGACCTTGATTCCTTTCTTTCCTGAAGTTATAACCCTTAAGATCAACGCTTATTTAAAGTTATGAACAAGCCTGGACATGTCTATCTAACAGAAGTCCAGTAAAATGTACCCATGTTGCCAATGAGACACTGAATGCCAAGTTTCTCCTGGAGGAACCTTTGAAATATAAGCAACTAATAAATAAATGGGTTTTTTTGTTCATATAGGTCACTTAATCTTAAGGATTATCAAAAGTCAGTCATTTAATGGTATGCTTGAATCTGTGTGTGGTTTGCTTTCTTTTTTCCTTTTGCTACTTTTGGTATTAGCTCAATTTCAGAGTTCCTACAAATTTACTGTAAAGGATCTGTTTGACAATGAAAGAAGTAGTTGCCAGCCATGCCAATTATAGTGATTTTGTGGTGTGGGACTTTAGGCCACTGGGAACTAAAGACCCATGCCAGGAAAAAGAAAAGGCTTTTCTAGGCATCTCTGTCTCTTTCACAATTGTATTCACATATCCAATTCAAGCTATGGCTTGCTAGTCTGCTATCTAAAGAAAGAGATTAGGTTTACATTAGGACTTTTCTGAGTAATTGATACTAAACAGGGACATAGAAAAAAATTCTTTCTTTTTTAATCTTTTTTTTTCTTGCCTAGGAAAGTAACATCTGGAACAAATAGAGTCTTTAACTGATTATCATTAACACAATTGTGTTGTGTTCTCAAAAAGCTATTAAAAAGTGTTAACATGGTTACATCATGAACTTCAGCTGGTTCATATAACACATGAATCAACTCAAACCAGAAGTGTTCACACAATGCATATATAAATTACTGTAATGTAAAACATGATTTTGAGAACATTTTCATTAATATTAGAATTACTTACCAGTTCCAGAAGTTATTTCAAGGATGGATTTCACTACCTGTATCACACTGAACAGTAGTTAAGCATAAATGTAAGCATATTTACAGTTCTGTAGGTAGCAAGACACTGATCATTTTGGATAGAAGAGACAAAAGCATATTTTTTTTTCCTTTTTATGAAATAATTCTGTCTCACCTGTTATTCAAACACTGCCTTTAAGAAAGAATCACACGTGATCAAAATCAAATACAGACTTCATTTGTTTTGAAATAAATTAATAAATATTCATAATCAGTATGTAACTTGTAGGGTCTGTAAGAATGCAAAAAGTATCTCTCTCTATAGAGCCCCAGTGGAACACAACAGCTTTTTTCTTCACTACGCACAGCATGGTGTATCAGTGCAAGACAGGAAGGGAAGAAAAACATAACCATCTGTAAGTGCAAGGATACAATCAGGTACCTAGGACCTATCATTCACATCTGCTAAAACCTTCTTTTTTTGGCATCAGTGTATGTATGCCTTCACACCTTTACGGAGAATATCACTATCAGCCAGGCCCTTTCTTTTAGCAGACAGACCTTGACAGAGTTTCCCAACTAAATCTCGAGAACAGCTTGGTTAGTTTGTCATATACAGTGGTGGGATAGCCAAAGGCCATATGCCGGCTGAACTATGAAAGGATTTCATGTGTTTGGAATGAAGATTGCTCTACACTTCTCAACTCACCTGACAGCCATGAAAACGCAGTAGTAGTTAGCAAGTACAAGTAATTGGTACACAATGCATCTGGATCATGTCATTTCTTTTTACATACAAGGTCATGTAATGGTTGCCTTCAGGAAGATTGAACCACATTAAATTATAGGAGGCTGTTTCCCAGGCAATATTTAGTCACTGAGGTTCCTGTGACTACATATGGACAGTGAAACTGAGAAGCACTTCTAAGTTCTCTAGACCAGGTGCACATCCTGAGCCTTGATTCAAGACCTGAGCACACACCCTGCTTTGCTGTGGTTTCCAAGGAAAGCTGGAGCTTGATTTATGAGGTGTAGACACAGGCTCCAGAACAACATCGCTGGTAAGCATGGCACTGAACACAACAATACAGGCTGCTTTTTCCTATCTTTGGGCATTATATGCCATGTGCAGCCATGGGGAAGCAATAATAATTTTACTAAATGGGAGTGAGGTGCTGCTTTAGTGGCAGGTGGAGTAAAGTAGGAGCAAAAGGAGGGAATCTCATGCTCACAGCCCAAGAAATGACGTTTGCTATTCAGATGGATGTTTTGCAAGGCTGAAAGTGATCTTGGAAATGCCAAACATGTGGTTGTTCATGTAGCCTCGAGTCCATCCTTTTATTAACCTGTAATTACATGACCACAGAGTATTTCCCCCAAAGAATTCCTTCTTCATTCAGGGAAGAAACTGAATGTACAGTGGATGCTGATGAGAGGGTTCAGGTGCAACTGTAAATCTTCTTGTTTTTCATATCGTGTGCTTGATTTTTCTACCATAAAATCCCCTTTTTTAACTCAGAGGGGAGGGGATGTTATTTTTACATAGTAGCAATGTTGTAGATTCTTTCAATGGAAGAATACTGGCAAAACAAACAAATATTGTTCCAGTACAGATCTGAACAGTAGGTTTACATGTATTTTAAAATTACTAGAATAATTTATACCTATCACAAAAAAAAAGTAGAAAGAAAAGAGCCTAGAACACTTTTGTTGCCATACAAACAGTATGTTTATAGAATAAGAAGAAAAGGATAAAAATTATCAGTAAAGATTAGAATAAAAAAACCCCAGAAATCCAACCTGCCTATCAGAGCACTGTAATTTTCTACAAAAAGATTCAAAGATAATATTTCAAATAAAAGAAATTAAATTGATTCTAAACCAGTATGTTTCAATCTTACTAGAGTCCATAGTTCAATGATTAGCGCATTCAGTTTTAGGGCTTCTAATACTGTATAAAAATATTCCAGGCATACATGACACAAAGCTTCAAACAAACTCACTGTGCATGTTAAAACTTGCTCAAGTTTTGACAGGTTAATTTTGTACCTGCAGTCTTTCTGCCAGCTCACATAACAATTGCCTGCACCTCTCTAATGTTATGAAGAATAAAGTACCATATCTCCTTCTGCAACCAGCATCAATGCTGAATTCTGCTCTGCCTTGTTCAGCTGAAATGTGATCTCGTGTTCACAGCAGATCTGTCTCAGTCTGTGTTTCTGAATGAACCAGTAGCATACAGATCTAGTATTAATGACTATAGAAACATTAAAACAAACTGTTAAAACCACAACACAGACAAGTATAAAAAAAAAACACGAACAATGCAAAGTATAGGTAGAAACCATGCTTGTATGTATGCTTTCTTTTCTGTCAAAAGACGAAAGAATGGAAATACAAATCCATAAAGAAAAACAAATCTTTTAAATCAAATCATAAGCAAAAGGTTTTGTTCCATTGATAAAATCTGCTACACAGCCTGCTACACTTTTCAAATCTTAAAGGAGTGTTTTGAAACACTGATGATGTTGGGAAGCATCTCAAAACTGCACCAATATTTAGTTCTTTACCATAATGATGATGCTGTTGCCCATAAAAATAAAGATTTTAAACACTAATATTTTTCTAAAGAAGATATAATAATCTTTGATCTAAAAAATACCCTATGTAACAAAAAAATGCAAGAAAACTAAAGATTTAGCAAACTAAAGATGTGATAACTGCAAAAGTAGACACAGAAACAAGAAAGTCCTGTTTAACTAGATAACACAGAATATGAAGTAAATGTGTTCTCCTTCTCTTAATCTTTTGTGAGAAAAGCTAAAATTCTAAACAATGAAATGATTTGGCTTAAGACTCTTATTTCTCTTCATCATGTAAGCTTCTAACACGTGATACTTCTCGCAGAACTTGCCCGTCTAAAAAAGATAAAGTATGTTTTCCTACTTCATGTGTTTTTTCATGTAATAAAATCTCTCATGTTCATGATTTTTTATTTCATTTTTAAAAAGATCTAATATTCTACATAACATTGAAGGAAAAGAGGTTAAACTGTTACAGAAAGGGTAAGTAAGATTCAAAGCAGTCTTACCGTTCTTAAATGGTATCCACCCATTATCATCAAACAAAGTCAAGTCAGTGCTGCAGGTGCTCACTGAAAAGCAACCCAGACAGTAGCCTCTTTGCCAGCCGGTCTTCTTCCGCACAGCAGCATGGCTCAACACATAAGCAGGTTCAGAGACTGGAATAAAGTTTCATGGTAAGGAGTCTGCTTGTAGAATCAGGACCCTATTTCTATAAATCCGCCGTTTGTACATATTTAGACCAAGGATTATTTATTAAATTGTTCCTGATACATCCCAAGTAATACATAGCTAGCCATGGGTGTCTGCCACCTCACAGGATACAATTCCCTTTTCAGTTGTATTTCAATGTTTTCAGATGTGTTAATCCTGACTTATATACGTTTAAGAACAGCATCGCTTTCTTAAACAGCAAAGTAATGATACATAAATTTTTATCATACTTTAATATCAGTATTTTATGAGGAACAATCATTCCAAAAACAGTTTTGCAAAGAAGGTCTTTGACAAGAACACTTGTGAAGGGTGTAAAAGAAAAAATAAGAAAATAAGTGAAATGAAGCATCTGTTGGGAATTCTTCCAGCTATGCTTAACACTTTTGGAAGATGACAGAGACATAATATACGCAAGGCTAACACAGTAACTTGTCACTTCCTATAAACATACAGAGGTGTTTTTTGGCCACCATGATGTTTTCAAAAAAATACAGAAAGTGGCTTGCTCTGCTTTCCCTCTACGACTCTCAAAGTACATTACAAAACATTTCAGAACTATTACTCCTGTTTCACAGACAGGAAAATATGGAACTGATTGGAGAAATGGCTCAAGTGGCTCAAGGTAATACAGTAATTCAGAGGTAGAAATGATAATAAGAGCCGAGTTCAATGCAATCATATTTAAGATCTGTTCGAGATCAAAGATGGAGTTTTGTTTGTTTTAATGCATTCGCACACAGGATGCCCTGAAATCTAAACCTATAGGTTTTCAAAGCCACCACTGCCTTTCAGAAAACCTAAAAACATATCCAATGACAAAATAACATTATCAAAGACAAAGTGGATGAAAATAAAGGGGGAAAAATACATCAAGGTTACTAAGCAGATACTGTTCAGAACCACTGAATCCATGGGTGAGTTAAGACGGATTCACTCCCATTTTGCTAAATTCAGAGCCTCCTTCTGCTACAGTCCAACACACTTTGTATTTTAAGATAGAAAGAGGGAAAGGAAATCTGATTTGCCATTTTGTCATTAAGGTGACCATTGAAGAGATGGTTGCTGTATCCTAGGTCTACAGTATAGATAGAGGTCTGAGCTTGAAATGACACTAGTGAAGTCTCTATTACGGAGAAGCACTCGTGAATCAGAATCAATATAGCTTTTATCTGGGGCAACTTTGCCATTCTGGGGGCTCTTTTCAGTAGTTCAGTAGTTAAATGAATTACTCAGTAGTTTATTAATGAAAGCATAGTTGACCAAAATCTAATAATTATAATTAGGTGAGGTTATTTATGGGTTTCAGTTATTTTTTCTTTAGATTTTAATGTTTTGGTCAAAATAAACCAGAGCATGTCTGTAATTAATAGATCAAACTAGAGGTATCTGTAACTTCTATTTGCAGAAAATAGAAATGAAAATGTCAGTAAGGGGGTTTAGTCTTTGAAGGTGCAGAATGTATGGGCTTCAGTCCACAAAACACTGCATAAATTTTATAAGTCCCTTCTGTGTAGTAAACCATGGGAGTGAAGAGAAATGAACCCAGAAGAAAGAGTCCTAAGCAATGCAGTAGGAGCCAGATTAACTGTAAATTAAAGAAATTTAAACAAAAAGAACATCTGCTTAGTTCATTTTTGAGACATCTTATTTAATCTCCACATAGTGTTTGTTTATAAATGTAGACTTCAGAAAGTATTCCTTCTTGTAACTCATGTAAAAACTCTTCAGGCCAAGATAAAATAAATAGGCCTTTTTTTCTGTGTCCTCACACTGTCTGCTTTGTATGGAGATATGCAACCTCATTGTGATAAAATTTACAGTATTCAGTTTGTTCTCTGTTACAGTCCTTTCTAAGTCACCAAATCAAAAACAAAACAAAAAAAAAACCATATATAGTTATCATAATTCATGTGTCTAACTTACATTTAATGGTATTCTGATTTTTTTCTGTATTTGCTAGACCATATTTTATAAAAAATTATGATCACAGATTAACCCTTGAGATGACTTAGGAAAAGATGAGTATGTCTCTACTTTTCATCTTTATGCGGAGGTAAAAGTTTAGGAAATTAAAGGAATATCTAAGGCTACACGTTTTTCTTTCTGTGATACAGATATTTAAGTGGCTCGTGGAAATCATCCTTCACCTGCCAGGAAGATATATACAAATATGTAAACCCCAGCCTATAACAATTCCCACTTGCCTTGCTATTTCTGTTTTCTGTGCACACAAGCATAGAGCTTATGCAGTCATATGTCTCAGTATTCTTTCTTTGTTAATTCTGACTTTTTTCTTCTTTTAGGAAAAAGAAAGAAAGCATCTTTTTGGAGCAAAGATGATCTATTCTGTGCTTAGCATTGGGAAAAGGAGAGCAACACTACAAACAGTTGAAACTGGGAATTTCCAGTTTAATGGAAAATTCTGGTATTCTGATTATTCTGAATCAGAACAAACTATTTCAAAATTTCCCAAAAACCCAAAACTAAAAAAACTAAAAAAATGCTTTCAAAAATGTTGAAACACATTTTGTTTGAGCTTTTTAGTTTTGTTTATTTAGTACTAATTTTCATATTTTATATTTTTGTTTTACCAGTTATAATTACATATCATCTCATACCACTTAATACTAATTAATAAGTAATTTCCATAATGTATTATGATTTTTTAAAAAATGAAGTATGCAAATGGTGAAAACAACATATCCCATAGCTGACGTATACTTTATTTGAGTAGGAAAAAAAGATCAATATTTGGCTTAGTATTATTTTTAGTACCAATGGTTTCTAAAACGTGGGGAAAAAACACACTAAAACAAGCGTATTTAAAAGGGTAGCTATTTGTACCATAAAACAAAATTATACAGCACTTCACTTTATTCATCACAGTATTCTAACCACACACTTTCTCTGCATTCTGGTTGCAAGCAATAAAGTCCTTGCTTTCTTGTCATCTTAGCAAAGCTATTATTCTTACTCCACACAATGTGAAGTACCCAGCACTTTCAGTTTACAAGTCCATGGATTAATTCTGACCTGTTATTAACATCAATTGTTTCTACAACCACTACCTATAAGCAATAATTCTGAACTGAGGTTCTTGCACATCCATTCTGCTCTTCAAACACTCATGTTTTTCTTGATCAGCGTACATGAAATGTTTCAATTTACTTGATCCTCATTTAATCATGAAACTTGCGTTTTCCCTGTTTCGTCCAAGTGAGAAACTGTTTTTCATGACACTGCTCTCTCCTTGATGTCTCTTCAATATTGTCAATGTAATGACAGCTCAAATTGCATGTTCTCATCCTCCCCATCGAATTTGTTGCTTATTTTTCATGTAGTGATGATGCTACTTAGGCCACCATGAGAAAAGGTGTTTAGGGGGTTTTTTTAAACATTCCTTTAGCTCAAAGGAATTAGTAAAATGATTTCTTTCTTGATTTCTTAACTTTTACCTTGATGAAAGGAATTTTCCAATCCATACTTGACTTATAACTAACTTCAGCACAACATTCCATATTAATAAAATGCTCCCTTTCACCACTTTCTCCAAAGTTGTTTCCTAGAAAAGTAAGCCAAACTTCTCTGATAGTAAACACATCATACTTTACAAATAATTCGCTAGAGACTAGAAGAGCTAAACAATCATTTGTGTGTTTCAGGAAATAATACTAACATTGTAAATAATGTGTTGTCTTATCCAAAAGTAAGCAAGATGATTTACGAAGCAACTAAAAAGAGACAGCTCAAAAGCAAAAGAGCTTAAGCTGGAGGATAAGCAAATGACAATAAGGAAAATACACACTCAAGTCATGCAGAAATTAAATGAAAATTGTTGTGTTCTCCACTTTAAAACCTCTTCACAAATGGATCACAAAAATAGTAAATGACAGAAGACAGAGTATATCTCTGTTTATGAAGAAGCCAAAGGTAATACTCAGGCCAAAGGCTGCACTTACAAGAATCCCAGATCAACATGCCAAAAGGAGGCCTTACGGTGGGGTTCAGTTACCTGCAGGTGCTGAAGGCCATTTGAGATGCCCTAAAGTATGCAAGAAATCTATATGAGGTCAGCAGCTAGGACTCAGAGACTTCTGGGAAATAAGTATCACTGTAGTGGAAGCTGGGGCATGAAGGATATCCCGCAGCACTAAAAATGACACCAGATGCCTAGATTTAGGCAAACTAATAATGTCTTTAATGTCTAATATCATGATCAGGACCTCAAAAAAAAAAAAAAGACACAAAAAATACAGTTCCCATTGGCTCAGTGAACTGAACTCAGTAACCAGTCAGTAAGCTAAGAGAAGACTGATAAGACATCATTCCTTCCAAAGGCTCTTCTGTTTTTCTGTGGGCAGTGGAGAGGACAGGGGACACATTACCCATGGCTTTCACTATAGCTCAATCATCTGTTCACACTGCATGAATCTTACTCCATCTCTGTATGTTCTGTGCAGGATGAATGTCCTTAAAACAACTTAATAAAAGACAATCTTGTCTCTACTATGTTCATATAATCAAGGACAGCTGTTCACCAGCCACTGTGTTTATTGTCTTCTTCCACCCTGTCTTCCACTGTGCTCTCAGCCCTACCACCCTTTCAGGCGATACCTATTATAGTGGTTCTATCTTGGTTCCAGAAAACTTATAATCCCAATGTAAGAAAAGAAACAACAGTTACAGATAACAAATAACTGCATATAAGTAGGAGTGATCCAGTACAGAAGAATGCAAGATGATGGCATACTGGTTGCCTTACTATAGTTCAGATTTTTTCAGGTATTGTAGCACCGTTCCTACCTTTTAAGGAAAGACTTAAGGAGGCATAATATATTAATTGGGATAATTGAAGATCTGTAGCTTTGCTAACTGTCTTCTATAAAATGGAGTTGTCCCCAGAAAAACTGACATATGAGCTCCACAGCATTACAGCATGTTAGTGATATCATAGGAGTATTAAAGCACAGAAGATGAGGATTATAATACATAAATTCCTAAATATATGATTATCTATCTCACGCATTTCATATATCTTTGTGGCTATTATATCACTGCAGGTTATACTTAAGAAGCCAAACAAAGATATATATGCTATAGCCTTTTAATGTAGAATAGCTATGCACATTCCAATTAAATAATTTTTTCTGACCTGGACATTTTTTGTGAGTATTTTGATGCCTACCATACATTCTGTAGTTTACAGGTGCATTTTGTTCAAGGGAATGTATGTAACTGCATAAGCAGTCGGTCAGTAGTAATCATACAGGACTTTATTCTAAATAGTTTATAAAGTAAAAGCTATTCTATTTAAAAAGGGTGAAATGAACAAATCTTCATTAGTTAACAGACTGTTATACTCGCTAGAATATTATCAAAAGAATAGAAGCTACATTTTAGGAAAGTAGTGATCCCCAGATCAGTATATCCTGAGGAATGTTGAATTTTCTAGAAAAAAGTGGAAGTACTCATTAGTGAGGAAAAGCACTGCAACATCAGTGTCTAAAAACTACTACCAAAAACCTCTCTTGGATCTACTCTGTTTTCCCATCTTTTCACAATACCACTTTAAAACAAGAACCAAAAGAAAGTGAAGTGCATCAAACACTTTGGCTGATAGGGTGGACTGAGGATAGGAGTTCAGAATGGCTCCATGGAAGGAAACAGGATTAGCAGTTGTGTAGAGAAACCTCGATTCTCTGGCTACCCTGAAAGCCAAATATTGCATCTTCTCCTGCCTGCTGTTTTCATGACCAAGAGAAGTCTGGTGAAACCTAGGAGAAAGAAAGCGGTGAGGAGTGAAGCAAGGGTTTGAAGCTCACGCAGTGGGGAAGTGATGAATGAGTGGATTCTTCGTGTTATTTAGGAAGAAAAAGGCAGAACTATGTACACCCATCTGTAGTACTGTAAAAGCCAAAAATAAAGAATATCAGAGCTTTGATAATTTACCTTCCCACATTCTTCTGTTCGGCTGGTGAAGTAAGTGATAGACGTGGGATGAGTTGCAGCAGGCTGTGTGTAAAATGGTGCCACTGTTCAATGACCTCTGAAATGCAGACCAGAATATTAAAATATACTACCTGCTGTACAAATGTGTATTAGAATACTTGAAATATTGGTATTTCCTGAACTAAAAAAACTTATCTCAAAGCCCCCTCTCATTCTGCCATTATGCTACATCAGAAGAAAGCCCTTCCAAACATTAATCAGCTTAGCTAACCGCACACCATTTAAAACTGCACAGAGTGGAGTATTAGCCATTAATGGAGAATACAAGCAACTAAATGTGTCCGTTCTGCCTGGTGAGCACCATATAGTTCAAGGTGGATCTGAAAACTGAGAATGGACCTGGGCCAACATGATCTCAGTTGTTATTTTCAATAATAAAATACAGCTAGCACCTCAGCATGTGTCTCTCAAGTGAGTAGAAGGGGATAGGGACAAACCGCAATGCTTTTCCCTTTTTCCCCTCTTTTTTCTGCTTTTATGGAAATCATGCATTGTTTGTGACATGTATTTGGTCCCTGGAGCTGCAGTCTTGTTTAATGCTCTGCTTTCCAATGTCATCTTCTAAACCAAAGGGTAACGACTATAAACTGTATCTGTAAAACAGCATCACAACTTTATTCTCAATAGCTAAGTATCGAAATGCAAGCATACATTATAAATAGAAAAACAGCTGGCTTGGAGCACATTGCAAGCCACTAGCACAGTTGAGGGATTTGAATGACATCATAACCCGTGAGAGCATGTTGCTGGCCAGCTGGTGTTATTTATAATATACTCATAATTGAAGAAAAATAAAAAGGCAAAAGTTAGGTATTGCAGACCTAACAAAGTTGAATTCTCCCCTTCCCAATGTCATTTACATTGTTATCGAGAGTGATTACGAAGATTAGCACTAAAAAGGGGGAAAATCACTTTATAATTACAGCAGCACATTGAAGATAAATGTCATGGAAACCCCCCAAACTGAGCTACTTGTGTTACTCTATTCATAGTACTGTAAATTCTAGGAAATGATATGATTTCTCTGGTGTGGTTGCTAAAAGATCACAAAGCTATTTTGCCCTATTTACAAGTAGTGCTCAACAATTCTGTTATTTTTAGCAAATTACAGACTGCTATTTTAGGGTTAATAGCACGGAGAGTTGGAGGTTTTAATTGTTACTCAGCATATAGGTGTGCCAAGTTTAATAATGTAAAGATGCATTAAGAAAAAAGTAGATAACCGACTGCCTGTCTTTCTATACTATATAAATAAAATACCTGTGCTTTTATGCATAAATAAAATCTTTACATATGTTCAAAGGTATGCATATATACAAACAGTGCCCTTATGTATAGAAGTTTTTATATATTTGAAATGCAGACACATACGCACACGTAAATACAAACACACACATAGCTATCTGAAAGTTAACCAGAATACATTTTCTGATTTTTCGTGGCAGCACAAGCTTTTTTGTCTGCTAAGTCCTCACTCACTAATTCACATTCTTTTAAAGGGAAAAAAATATGCTTCTGTGCTCTAGTTTTAAAATGCAAAGGTATGATGTTATTTGTCACCATGCCCAAAAAAGTCCTTACTCGGTAACTTTGCCAGAAGAGGGAGAGAGAGAGAAGGCAAATGCTCCCCCAGCTGTTTCCTGTCTACAGTGTCTGTGTAATGTAGATAAATGTGAGGATTTTCTCTAAATCCCTCTTCTGTTTGCTAAATCTCACTGTCACTGCTAAAATCAGAGCAGATAGAGCCTGCGCAATGGAATAAAGTCCTCAATATTGAAATGTGACATTGCTCTCAACATCTCACATCTCTCTGGATTTCTTTTTTCTCATCATTACTGCTAACAAATTCATTTCCAGACTTTGCACTTTTAAGAAGCAATGGAAAAAATCAACAGTCTTTCAACACAATTAGTTAAGTGCTGCTTTTGTGATTTCTTGAAGGTAAATCTTTATTACTATTTCAAATAATTTTTTAGCTTTATTTTACTGTATATTGTCTGCTTCTGGTTTGAGGAGTATTATGCACTTTTCAATAACATTATTTTAGAACTGAGAATTATTTATAAATTGCTGAACATGCAATTTTATGTGATCTGGAAAATGGCTGTATGTAATAGTTGCAATTACATAGACAACTGTAAGGGTAAACTATTGCAGATACATGTCTTAAATTTCACTTCTATTCAGAGAACTTTGTAATATTACAGTTATGTCATTATTAAAGGGTCCAATTACATAATTGTCTTTATTGTTAATTAATGCTTCTGAAAACAAGAACTTCTAGCTATTTTCTGCAGGTGCAGGGATTTATAGGAAAAAAGGTATTATTCACATGTTAAGTTTCTTCTGGTTTATTGTACACAATTATAGATAAAATGTTCATGTTTTCACAGGGAAACTTTTAAGAGATGTTGTCACTGCAGCAATTTTCTGGCAGCATTGTAGCATTTACTTGCTTTTTGCTTTCATAAATTAAAAGTAAATGTGAAGTTCAGTTTGTTTTCTACATTAGAAACCAGCTGCAACTCTTGCTGACCTTGCATATTTGTATAGCTTAAGCAATTGTACATAAAGAAAATGGAAATTCCCCTACATGTTCATCTCCAAGTTTTCCCTAGTAGGGAAGGTTGTTTCAGGAAAGTTTTCACATGAAGTTTCATGCTATGACCCTATAATTTCTACACATTAATATAAACTGTCTCTAAGTAAATTTGGCTTCAGTAGGTGCACGACCTGTTTCTGTCAATTGGCCCCAGTTCAACTTTCCTTTATCAGCAAATTTGTATCTTTCAAGAACTTTTTCTGTTAATGTTTTGCAAGGACACTTATGCAGTTGACAGAATTCTCATGTTTTAATTGTTTAGGGCCTAAATATTTGTTTAAGTGTCTTACATTTAAAACACACTTACCTCATTCCTTAATGTGATTCAAAAGAGCAGGTCTGTAACTGCAAAGGATGAAACCATTTTCTTAATGTACAAATGGGCATCTCTTCCAATATACTTGAAAGACGAAGATGATTTTTTTTTTTTTTTTAAAGTATTGAGCTAGGCACTAAGAGACATAAAAGTAAAGTGCTAGTTCCTTGGTGCATCCTGCCAAGCTTCCTTGAAATCAATGGAACATATTGATTTAGGTTAGGCTGTAGCCCATATTTTTAAATCAAAGTTAGCAGTATTTAAACCTTGATCTATTCCAGAGTATATATGCTTTATTTATATAATAATTATGAGTGAATACTGGTATTACATACTAATTACTTCTACTATGGCTTGTTAATCAGGTCCAAACTCTATGAAGCAAAATGTAATTCTGAACATGGTTTTTTTTCTATAGCATAGACTATCCATAAAAATGTTGCCCCCTTCAAGATATTTATAATTACTGTACAAGTTCTTTTATGTTATTAAAATGACCAAGCATGTGAAGAATTCTTATGCACAACTTGTGCCAACTGATAGTTAGATGAGGATGACTTCTATAGAAGAATAAAGAGCTAAAAGAGATGTCGAGTGTTCATATATGACATTCCTCTGTGGTGTCACTCTTCTGGACTATTAAAAGAGGAATGCAGCAAAAGCTGGTTATTTTACTGAAAAAAAGAGGAAATTCCAGCTGTGAAAATATGGTCAGTCATTCTATGCAACTAAAAGAAGTGCTTACCCAGGCTCATCCTGAACCTGTATTCAATTTCCAAATGTAATTAGATGCTTCAGTAAACCCCACCCACATGCCATTGCGTTTTCTTTTAAACTCTCAGCTTTCTAGTCAAATTGGGGACATTGCAAGCACTCTGACTGTAAAGAACCTGAAGAAAAATTGGATTACTACTTTGTATTTTCTTAGGGATATTCCCATCAGACACAAATGGGAACTTTGATTTTATCACAAACATATTGAATCAACAAGTATTATGTTTAATTAAAATGACAAACTAAAGTTCAAGTTTTAAACAGTGTTTTGGAATTGGTTTTGATGAAACAGCACTTAATCCAACAAATAATTTACTGAGCCCTAGAAATATGTGAGTCTGTCTTCTTTTACCCAAAGTTTTTACTTGTTTGAAAGTTCTTGCCTGTTTTTAAATTTGGAGATAAGGTTAGAATTTCTCTGTGGTTTATACTGTGCAGCCTTTTTGGCGTACACTAAGGGAAAAACAGTAGATAATCTCTTTTGTTGTAGTTCAGTGCTGGTGTTTATATGAAAATGCAACCCAGCTGAAAGGTCTTGAAAAATACAAAGTTGTTAAATGGCTACGTTTATTTCTGGCCCAAATGTTATAAAAGAACAATTGTTAAATACATAACGTCTTTTATTTGTAATGTCTTTCAGCCTTCTGAGGTGGTGTGCTAAACAGCCTTCTGCTTTACCTCCTCAGAACTGGGAATGTTCTCAAACTGCAGGTGCATCATATTTATCTTAGAAATGCAAAATTCTGGCAAGGGAAAAAAGAAATTGATGTTGTTAAGATACAGAATCATTACAGGAAATAATGCCTCTTGTTATCATCACTCACTTATAATCCGATCTTACTCCATCTGCCATTGAAGTTATGTCCATGCATTAAAGCTTGCTGGTTTTTGCATGGCAAAGTTGGCTAAATACTCTTGTGAGTGGGAAAATAATTACTCTTTCTTTTTATGATATATCATGGGATTTAGATTCATTCATTATTTTCACAGCAGAAATATCAGGAAAAAAAGGGGGATAATTTCTGACTTCTTTATAGACTTGTCTCATTCAGCTTTGACTAAAGATGAAATAGGAGACTCATTCAGCAAGGTGCTAAGATCCCTCGCCAACAAAACAAGAATTCTTGAAAATTATTGACTAGAGAAGGCTCAATACTCCACTGGATGATATCCCATATGAAAAGACACTAGGCAATTTCATCAGTTTTTCAAAAGTTCCGTGAAAAAATAAGATTAAATGGTTGCTGAAAACCCGAAAGTAACTTTAGGGAAGATTAATAATTTTACTCAAATTACTTTGCACTAGTCTGCTAATACAAAGCAGTTTTAAGCCAAGGTTAACTGCATGTGCAAGATATAAAGCTTCTTACCTGACTGCAATACTAACTTTAACCTTGAAAGAAAACGAAATTAAATGCAGATTTACACCTTTCAAAACTAGCATTTTTGGCAAGAGATCTAAATCTGTTCAGAATATTCATTAAGCACAATCTTCACTGTCCTGCTACTAAATATAAATTGCTTTTCCTAGTATTTAAAAAAACCCGGCTATCTTCTTTGACATGTAGGGTTGATATAAATTGACATAAAAGGAAGTGAATAAATGGAATGCTGCAAATTTACACCCATTGGGGACTGGCCTTTCTTCAGTCATAAGTCCAGGAAAAAAACAGTTTGTAAACAAATGTAAATAAGACAAGAATTACCACCTCTGTGTATACCTCATAGCCCAACCTGATTAAGAGGATATGGTGCAGGTCAGTGAGAGTATAGCTGCTTCCATTAAGTCAAAATACAATTCCATAACACTGCCACTAGTGATTGTCTGAATTTCTTGAATGCTTCCAAATGTTAACTTGCTAGTAACAGAGGACTGCAAGAGTCATTGTGAGTGTGGTGCCCTACTATAGAAGGTCCCACGTCAACTCTTCTGTAACTTTGGCAAGCTCTATCTTGAAATTTATTTTGTTTTGTTCTGGTATTTCCCTTTTTAAGGTGGCTGGAGAACCATGGACTACTAATTATGAACCCTTTTCCTAGTGGGCCAAATTTCCTTCCATCCAGTTTACAGCCATTTATTCTTGCATCAGTGCTGTTCTTTAGTTTAAATAGCTCTTCTCTGCCACATGCCACCTCCATCTCTCACAGTACTTTGGCAGGCAACTCTTATATTCCCTCTTAGCCTGCCTGCTCTCAGATGAAACAATTCAAGGTTTCCCAATCTTCTTTGCTCCAGTTATTTTGGGCTTCCCTTTGCCTGTCTATCGCTCTCTTCCATGTCCTCCTTTTGCAGGAGCCACCATAAATCATAGTTACAACAGGGTTCTCTAACTACTTGTGCATGTGAACCAAGAATATTCACCAGAGGAAGTAATCAGTTTACAAAATACATGGCTTCAATACGTAGACAGTTGCAAAATTATTGTGAGGTATATCCCGATACTGTATTTATTGTCTAACAGATTACAGTACACATGAATTCTCAATTCACAAGGGTGCAGGAGTCATTTTCTTTAGGACTCTGTTGGGAAATTCTGACACTCCTTTTGCTTTCTTGGCAGGTGAAGATGCACACTGTGTCCTACATTCATTTCTTCTACCTTGGCCTGTGTTTGCTTACCTTAACCAGTTCTGCTGCTGCTGGCCCAGAAACACTCTGTGGTGCTGAGCTGGTTGATGCTCTTCAGTTCGTGTGTGGAGACAGAGGCTTTTACTTCAGTAAGTTAACCGTTTTCTTCAATGAACTGCTAAACTTTTCCGTGTAATTCGTTGGAGTTTGCAACTGGTCTAAGCAAGCTTGGAAATGACCAAACTAGTCTGCCAAGTAAGACTAGTATCCTCTGTCTTGAAGATGCCCAAGTCTTCAGTGACCATGAAGTCTCAGTAAAGACTAGAGTTGTGCCTCTAGTTCAGCCTCTCTGACTTACTGACAAATTTTCCTTTTCAGACATGATACTGCTTTTAACAACTTCCCAGCTGCTGCTATTCCACCTGCTGTATTACTGCTTTCTGCTGACCTGCCACTGAAATTAAATGAATGAAAGCACATACTAGACCCAAGATACTCATGAGGCAGAACTGCATGTACCTGTATTGTCAGACTACTCATAAACAGCCTAAGTACACGTTGTATCGTGTTAAAAACACACTAAGCTTCAACATCTGGTTTGAAAAAAAGAAAAGCTGGAAGGCAGCAAGCAGAAAGTTACCACATCCAAGTATCCACATGCTTCATCAGTCAAATATAGATGAAATAAAATTCATGCATAGTGAGATAATAAAAATTAACACCAGTACAGACAACAGATAAAATTAAGTCTGCAATAGTGTGGATATGTTAGTACTCAAATAACCTTCTGGAGCAAGACCTACACTTTGGAACTGAGTATCACGATATTTTTCCTTTGCTGTGTTTTAGACTGTGCAAATCTATAGTAGTTAGATAAGTAACTCCATTGTCTTCGTACTTTCTTACAAGTGTTGTCAAGATCAAGAAATACACAACTTGCAAATAATAGAAAACTATTTCAAATTTTCAGCCATTTGCTACTCAAATAACATGAAGTTAATCAAACTTTTAGCTAGGAGTATATTCATTCTGAATTCATTCATTAATATATTTATTCAAAACATGCAAGAATTTGTGCTTTTAGAGCCTCTGAAGCTAGTGTGCTCTTTCAATAATAATAAGTGCTTGTCTGAAGTGCTTGTCTGAAGTTACCTCTCCTTCATGGCCTCAGTTCACTTTCCAAACAAGAACCTAACTAAGAAAAGGAAACATGGGAAGGTGAGGCTATAAAGACAAGAAATTAACTGAAGGGATATTTTTCTATTTATTTTTATACCCTTTGTGAGGTCTAGCTTGTTTGGGGTTTTTGTTTACTTTTCTAATCCTCATTTAATCCTAATAATTCTTGCTTTCTAAGGTATCACTTTGTTTTTTAGATCTTAAACACGCCATCCCTATTAATTTCTATTCATGGAGTTATTGCTTTCAGTATTTTTCTCCTTGCTTGCAATAAAAATAGAAACAGGCACATCTACATTGTTGAATCTTTAATTTACAGCAAATCCTGATTTCTTCAACATACAAGCTGCAGACATCTTCACTATCTTCTTGACACTTTCTAGTAATGTTTACCTTTGAAACTATGAGCCTTAGATTCAAATATGCAAAGTAATTCACTAAAGAACCCGTCTTTTCTGTATTTAACACTTCAGCTATCGTTAATGAGCATCTGCTCTAGGGTGCTGTTTAACTTTGTATTCTGGTGCTAACTACAATATTAAAAATACTGGAATATCTCATGAAGGAATTTACATTTTTCTACCAACACTTTATGTCTTCACTTGAACATCAAAATCAGTTACATTTATCAGCAGCTGAGTTACCCTTCAGGGGCTATTGGCGTGTCCTACAAATACTTCCTCTTTGTGGTTGGAAGGAATGCCAAGGCAGACTTTCATCTCACTCTCTTGCTTCTGCACCAGAAAAACAAGACGACAATATACTTCATCCTTAGAACAGCATAGCAATTTTTTTCTAACACACATTATCTTAGGCATTTTCCCAGTCATTCCTCTCCTGGAAAAACATTTGCTGCTTGTTCAGAGAACTGTCATACTTGCTTAGCACAAGAGTGGCTGCTACTGCCAAGCAATCAGACTTACTGTTACATGTACTCTTTCTGTCCCTCAAGGTAAGAGGACTTGTGAAATGCTAATCATCAGCAATAACTCTCTTTGTTTTCAACCTCAGTTATCCTAAGGTTGTGCAATCTGTTTCAAATCTCTAAATTCCCTAAAGTAGACCATCCTTACTTTAAAATGCACCAGGATGGGTTTCTGAACTTTTAAAGGCAATCTTTACCCTTGCAATCTTGAGTTTCATCTGCTGCCAGTAAACACTTTCTCTCTAATTTTCTTTGCTGTTTTCTTACATTCCAAGTTTTCACTTGAAATTAATGTAACTGTTGCTGACACCATAAAGGTCTGCTTTGTTTTGTATGGAAGACTATGGAAGGTTTTACTAATGAATGACCACCCTGTTTTAGTAAAGTCGCACTGTTGTAATCAACGGACTGCAACTGCAACATTCAACAGGAATTTTATGAAGTTGATACATGGCCCCTGGATGCTAAGTAATGTGTGTCCTCTACCTGACTGCTTCTGATTCATAAGGCAGCAGTTTAATCTGTTTTAGCCTTCTCCCTCTTATTCATTAGTGTTTAGTGTAAACCATAGAACTATAGAACAGTAAATCCAGTAACATTTGTTAACAACTTGAAATCATTATATCAAATGTACTACAGAATGCAGCATATTATTGGAAGTTAAAAACGTTGCTCCATTTCACAGACCTTTTAAAGAATGCTACATCATTCGCGGAAGTAAAAATCCAGTGACATTTTTTCTTTTACTGTGAAGAGAATGTCAATTTTGATTGTAGCTGAAGCCTTCTCATATGCTGGCTCCTTTATATAAAGTATAATAAATGGTAATGTTTGCCTTTAACTTGCACAGGAAATAGCTGTGAGGGAAGGTTTTTCTTCCATCATTCTGTATTTCACAAGAGACTCCAAATATAAAGAATACCTTTTGGCTGAGGTGGAACTCCTGGTTCAGATTCAATGTCAAAGCTTCTGACTATTCCTTGGGAGTTGTGGGTGGAAATGAAGACAGAAATAACTGGGTTACTTTCTGTTGAAACTCTGTACTCCACATCCACAAGGCTATACCTATGGCTAGGATTGGAAGAAAAAAAATTTCCTTTATATAGTCTACTCTGCCCAACTTAGCTATAAAAGGAAATTCTTTACAGCTTCTGAAGAGATGCCCCAGCTGCTTACCATACACAAAGAAAAGTATTGACTTCAGGAGGAAGTCAAATGTGGTTTCTACCACTCCCTTTCTTCATGAAGTAGATGATTGGCAAGGAGCATTTTTAAAAGTTTTTTTAGCAGAGAACACCTCACAAATCCCAAAATGGAGCATCTGCTTTTTCCCTGGGTCACATTTAACCCCAGCCAGCACTGGCTACTTCTTGGACAGCTTTTTCTTTCCCATGATTCACCAGTGAAAAGTAGTTTGTTGCCACCTTTTATCTAGCAACACCTTTCTAGTAGAACTCCTACCACCCAAAATCCTCTGTGCTAGCTTATGTTAGGAGAAGCCAACAGAGAGCCTGGCCACTGCTACACAAGTGGCTACACTTAGACACAACATTTGTCAGTTAATGTTTCTCTAGTCTCAAAACTCTGGATTCAACAGTCATGATGACGACTGGGATTGCTGTTATGTTCATTAGAATTTGAATTCCTAGAAATGTCTATCATGCCACTGCTATTACAAAACAATGCAGAGGGCACAGAATGTTGGAAAAACTGAAAGGACAAATTACAGCAAACTTACAGAGTGATAGCCCGAGACAGGGAGGAATTTTGCTTGAAATGGTCTAGTCTTATCACGGGAATTTACTTTTTAGATTAACCTAAAAAAGAGATTTTTTTCTTTCTTCATACAAGTTGAATTTGATGGGCAATTGTTCGTTCTTGCTCAAGGCATGTCCTCTTGCTGAGGACTATTACTATCATGAAAAAGGAAAGAAAATGTAGTTTCTCTAAGGCGCAAATGTTGTATTCTTTTTCATCTAGTTTCTTCTCCTTTGAAAATATACCTTTTCCAATAAATGGATACCAGTTTGGCTAACAATACACAGGTGCCAATAAGGACATAGCTTTCTTATTTCCTTAGAAACTTTCAATCATTCTAATTTCCAAAGCCCAAGTTAGATGGCAACACTTACTTGAAACAATGGCAATCAACCTCATAAATTAAGAAAACACCTATTTTTTCTGTGGGAAAAAAAAAATACTTTGGGCTTATGGTGAACCCTCTTCAGCTCCTCACTACAAGAAAGACATTGAGGTGCTGGAGCATGTCCAGAGAAGGGCAATGAGGCTGGTGAGGGGTCTAGAGAACAAGTCTTACGAGGAGCGACTGAAGGAACTTGGGCTGTTTAGTCTGGAGAAGAGGAGGCTGAGGGGGGGCCTTATTGCTCTCTACAACTACCAGAAAGGAGGTTGTAGTGAGGCAGGTGTTGGTCTCTTCTCCCGGATAACTAGTGATAGGACGAAAGGC
>Ga0065711_1032850_pt1 | contig 26556 bp, 20 predicted proteins | sample Hoacrofraction12_FD_59098 | JGI IMG/M metagenome (GOLD analysis project Ga0065711, IMG submission 59098) | Hoatzin crop microbial communities from Cojedes, Venezuela - Epithelial fraction 12 v2 (version 2) | ecosystem: Host-associated > Birds > Digestive system > Esophagus > Crop | place... | reverse complement strand
CAGGCCACACTGCCGGTTGCTGAGGGGGCCGTGTGCCCTGTCAGGTGTAAAGTTTGCTGATCTGTCTGGTGTGGTGGCTGCTGGCGCTGCAGGCTGTGCTGTGTCTGAGGGACTGCGCAGCTTTACGCTGGAATTCACCCTGCTGATGATTAATGGGATTGCCATCCTTATCAAAGCGTGATCGACACTGATTGGCATAATGACGTCCTTTGCGGCAACGTCGGCACATTCCTGGCGTACGACCTCCTTGAGGTTCGCTCTGCCACCTTCCTTGACCTTTATTACATTGATAACTCAAATGTCCTTGCTGTCCAACTGTCTTCCAGTTACACTGATAACTCAAATGTCCTTGCTTGTCCTTAGAATCAAGAAGGTATAACATCGTCTAGATTCTAAGGGCTTCATCGCGGCTGCAAAAGCTCCTGCTAACATTGTAGCTTGTTGTTCCAGAGTTCCTACACGATTGGCTGCTTCTACCATTTCTACTAAGGTGGCATTTCGTGGTAGGGTGATCAATATCTTTTTACAATTGACGTTCGCATTTTCTAAGGCCAATTTTAATAATAATGATTTTCTGGCTTCCGGATGTTCAGTTTGCTTTTCTACACCCCTTGTTTGATTGAGGGAAATGAAACTGGTTGTTTGCCGGCTTCAGGCAAGGTTAAAAATGCCCATAAAGCCATCTGAGCTGACTCTCTTAAAACCTCCTGCAATATTCTCAATTGCAATTCAGGGTCCGCAAATCATCCTGCACCAGTATAATGACCCACGACAACTCCTAACAAGGGATCTCCTTGTTGGCATCCCAGATTCTCCACTGCCTTTATTTCACGATATTCAACAAATTTGTCTCTCCATAATAGCTTTTGTGTTGGTGTTAAAATCAACAAAGCCAATTGCTGACAATCATATGGAGTAACTAATAGTCCACACAGCACATTCTCCTATAATGCTTGTAAGAATGGAGATTGTAATCCATTCTGCACAACAGCCTTCCTTACTTCCTTTATCAATTGCCAGTCAAAAGCTTGATATTGAGGCGGCTGATTTGGTCTAAAAGTAACTGGAAACGCCACATCTATCTTCTCTCCATCCTTTAAGCCATCCATTCTTATTTTTCTCCACCTCTCCCTAATAGACTCCCTCTTCTTGCGTCCCGTTTTTCCAACCCTTTGAATTTATTCCTGTTCACTGCTGGTATCACTATCTGTTTTTCGTAAAAAGCGCTAAATATGTTTCTTTCTCGATCTTAATGATTTGCTACTTTGTCGTGAAACCAGTCTCACCTTCAGATTCTTTATCGGATTGCTACTCCTTGTGGTCATCATCACTATTATCTGTCTGAGTGCCTGTTGACACAAGGCTTCCCACAGATGTCTGTGTAGACGGATCATCATAAACAACCCCTGGCAAGGGTTCCTCAGATGGTACATTTGCATCAAAAAAACTTTTCTGAATGGCGCTGGCTACTTTTCTCTCCACTCGCGCATCTTTTAATGCTTCATAAACCAAATGCCAGGTTGTTAAAACTCGACTCACATTGACATCTCTCCTTGAAGCATGTTCAAAAAGTAATTCTCCTGTCTCCTTCCAAGTTAAAACACCAAAAACACATGGTGATTCTGCGGGCACTCCTTTACTTCTGAGCCAGGCTAACAACAGCTCTAAAGTCCATTCTTCATATTTAATCCCTTTCTTCCTTAAAATTTGCTTAAACCTCTTAACAATCCCTCTCTCGTCAGCTGACATACTCACTCCCATAGTGTTTCTCGGTTGCTCACCTGATCCTGATTACGGTGTTAATGGAAAAGATGTCTGTATAGCCCCAGGGTCTTGGTCTGCTCGGTCCAGCCGGCAAAACGATCGTTCAGCCGAGATGTCTCCTCCCAGGATGCTACTACTCTGGAGTGCACTTTATCGATCCTTGAATACGTCCCTGGGTCCTGGATAGCACCCTGAACTCGTCCTGGATCACGTCGGGGTCACCATTTGAGGAGACTGATGACACGGACTCCGATATCCAAATCGAAGACCCTTTGTTTATCAGAAAGCTGCGTTTTATACCCTTATGAAGCTGTCCACGCGCTCCAGCCCAAAATGCTTATTTCCTAACATACATTGTTCACGTACCTATTCTAAACATTCAATTGGCTAGCTTATCTGTGCATGATTTCTCCTTCTTTTGCTACGGGTGTTCTTTCAAAGTCCTCTGTTGCAAGTGATAAAGTCCTTATTTTAGTCTTGTTCAGAAACTCTCAAGGACATCATGACCTTCGTTAATATAGTATGTTCCCACATTTACCCTTACTCCATAACTTGAATAATTTTTAGTGTATTTATAATTATAAAAAATTCAGCTTTGAGTGATTTTACAGATTTTGCTTCGCATATTTCTGATTAAAATGTGTATTTTGCATGGAAACAGTCAAACAAAAACCAGAAAACAGAGCTGTACTGCTTGCCGACCTGAAGTTCAAACAATATTTGATAAGTAAAGAATGGACAGCAAAGGGATTTTGTGAAGTAAAAGTGAAAAAAATTCTCTATATGTCTGGGTCAAGTTTTATTAAATCAGGAGAACTGAAAGTGAAATAAATAGGTCACATGGAGCTAGCCTGGATAGACTGTCTGTTGTGCGGTTGTTCTGTGTCACTCACAGCAGAGCTGAGGTGTCTAGGTGTTACTACACTCTAAACACAACACAATAGCATCTGTCAGCCCAGGCACAAAAAAAAAGAGTACAGGCTCACCAAATCACACTATATGTTATTTATACAGCCCATTTTTAATGCAGCTAGGTCTTTACATTCTGTCATTGTACATCATCTCTGGCAGGGAGTCAAATTTTCCAACTCAGAATTTGATGACGCTGGCATATTTCAAGTAAGTTTTCTAAGACCTTACTATCTAGTGTTTTTTAATGCATCTCAGACCTGGCCTGGCCAGCGAAGCTGAAGGATTACCTATTTCCAGCTTTTTGAATTCTACTAGTAATGGCACTGCCCCATAAATACTAACCTGTGTGAGAGTACTAATCCACAATCTGCATATCACAGATTTCAGTCACGAAAACCTCTCATGTTTCTGCAGTTACAATTGCTGAGCCCTAAACTTTGATAACAGAAAGTCTGGAAATTGGCCTCAACACAACTAAGGTGAGTTCATGGTCAAAGAATTTTCCCTTTGGATTAGCAGCTGAGGGAAAAATTTTAAAGAAATTTTATGCTAATCCTAGATGGTCATTTTAGGAATTTCAGTGCTATTCAGATGTTGAAATTCAGAGATAACTGACCAAGTTTCAGTACGAAAAGACCAGGTCCTGTTCATAGTATATACATCATTATTACTATTAACTTCAGGGGAAACAGGAGTTGGGTGTCAAAGAAGAAAACTTTGACCTTAGTTTGCCTTAAATAATTCTGTGGAAAGAAAAGATCACTTGAACTAAACTGAATCTCAAATATAGGAAGGAGTTGTGTTACAGACAACCTTTGAATTATGTATGAAAAAACAGAAAAAGAATATAAGACATAACATCACAAAAATAAAAATTAAAATTTAGTGAGAAAAGGAAAGTTTGAGAATTAGAGCTGGATGCAATCCAAATCACTGGGAATATGAACACACCTCACTTCATCTGGCCCGATGTTTATCTGAGAGAGAACAAAACACTGGACACCTGATTAACATCATTAAAATAAACGATCTGCTTAAACTGAGTGGCATAAATCCAGCAAAATCTGACTAACAGAACACTTCTAGAAAGTATAAATAGCTTGTGAAACATGTAATGGCATGAGATATTGTTTCTGCCTTTGTTGAAGTAATCTTGTAAAAAAAATATATTTGATATAGGTAGTAATAGGTGTCTACACATCAGAAATTTTTAAGAATATATTTTTTCAAACTAAGCGGCAGAGCTGCCACAGATGTCTTTACAACACGAGACATAAAAAAGGGAGAACTTTATTTATATGGAACTGAAGGGTTTTTCGCTTTTTTTTTTCGCTCTGAATCAATTGTCTGCTGGTCTAAGAGATTACAAAATAAAATTGGAAAAGAAAATTTTTCCCCCCAGCTCACTAACTGATGTGTTCCTTCAAACACTTCTGCTGAAGCATCTCGTTTGGGAACAAATTCCAGAAACTATATGAACTCCTACCAATCAAAAAATTTCAGTACATTTAATTTGGTTCCAAGAGGTCCAACACCATTTTGTACAGCTGCCACACAAAATTTTATTTTCGCTCAGCAGCGTACTTAATTAACTTTCTCTTTTCGTTTGGTTTGAATCAATGTATTAACCCAGCCTACACAGAGAAGGAAACAAAAAACAAGAATGAGAAAATTCCTTTATTAAGATCTAAACCGTGTTCAGTTATAAACACACAAAAAAAGAAGAAACATCACAATGCACTAGGAGTTAGCAATAATGTTACAGAATCTCTACTTAAAATGAAGCTGAAGAATAATTACACTTTTTGACATGAACTTAGTATATAGCCCAGTCTGTCAATTAATCCACCCAACCCTTTTCCTTTTAATCTTAACCGACTTTTCCCACTACTTCACTTCCACCTCTGAACTCACACAATCAAAAGGAAAAAAGTATGCTTTTAGAGAAGCAGCAGCAAAATCCTCTTGTGTTGTCAGATGATGAATAATTAGTACCAGGATACTAATTCTATTAAATTGCATTGTATTAGATTGCATTGGATTAGATTAGATTAGATTAGATTAGCATCTAATTCTGTTCTATTGGAAAGAGTAGAAAGCCCTGTTAGCATCAAGAGATTATTTTCTTTAACTGTAACAAGACTAGGGAGTTATTTGGTTCATATTTAGTGACAGCTAAAGAACACAACTATAGAGCGGATGATAATCAAATACTTACACCTTCTGCAAGTCTAACAGCCATTACTGTTGCTTTTCATTGTATTGTAGTAATTTAGGAATTCTCCTCAACTGTAAACTCTGTAATACACAATAGTTGGACTAGTGATTCTGTTTTAACGAAGCATGTTTAAATCTGAAACGTTCGCATAACTTTGTGCTTTCCATTTGCAGCTCCATCATAGACATTTCACAGCACACTGTGAGTTAGGGAGGAGCTGTCTGTCTTAAGTGTGGAAACAGAATGGAAATGAAAATGGAAAACAAATAAATAAAATAAGTCAATGTTCCTTTTTTCAAAGCTTCTTCTGAATGTTTATTGCAAGTAAAAATCTGCTTCTTGTTATGCCCCTTTAGGAAACTGATATAAATCTTAATTTTTATTTTATATACAAAAATGTTGTAAAGGAATTGTGAAACAATAAACCATACCAAACTTCTGAAAAACTTTAAAATTAAAAATGTCAGTTTTTCAGCAAAGATTTTCCACAATTTCTCCTGAAGAAGTTCTTGGGGGAGATGTTTTTTGTAAAAAAAAGAAGAAAAAGAACACCCTATTTGTCAAAGTAGTCTAATTTGGCATGAAATGGTCTTGAGAAATGCGCTAACAAGGATTAAAATGGGATGTCAATACAGTATCTGGTTTCTTAGTGTATTGCTATCTGCTTAGAAGTGCAAGGTCTAACACTGAGCTGTTCTCTGTGTTTTGTGTCAATGATAGCCTTTATCTGCTATTTTCCACTTACGAACTTTCTCACAGTTTTTTATTTAAGCTCAGTAGAGCATCAAATTGACTGATGACCCCAGCTCACACTGGCAACGTGTTTAGTTGAAAGTATTACACGCCCTTCCTAAAGTTAGACAGCTGCATACCCTTTCTCAGCCTGTATGTAAATCGTATGTTTTACTCACACAATTGTTACTAATGATGGATCATGTAATCCACGTATCTGCTTCCCCTTAGGAGGCTATAGAGGGTGAATTTGGTTTTCTTTAAGATGAAAATTTATATCTGGTGTGCAAAACCTAATTAAAGATATTTATACAGCAGGAGTACTAATAAAAGAAGAGCCAGGGAATCGGTGTCATATCACTTGCATCTAAATAACAATGACTTTTACTGCCTTGTGGGAAATTGGTAGTTTATTAAAGAAAAATATTCCACAAAAATTTCTTTCAGGCTGAAGTGTGTGATTGATCTACCCGGCCAGGCTTGACCTCAGAAGATTAACTTACAAATTAGAGAATTAAGAACCTCTTAATATGGTCCAGGTTACTTATACCTATCTGATTTTTTTGCAATTTGTGTGATGCTTCTGGAAAAACAATGTTCAGTAGCGGCTGTGTATAACAGTTAAAACTGAGTTGATTATTTGCATCCAGTTTTGACATACACTGTTTGCCAACAATTACCAATAACTTCTAATAGTAAGGTTTGTGTGAGGAGAATTAAAAGAATAAAAATCCAACCAAAAGATTAAAATTTACAGTTGTTTTCTGTATTTATAAATTTCCTATTAACAAAGGCATGTCTGTTTTACATGATCTATGTCTAACAGAGTGTTGTGAATCTATACAAATGCCAGCCAGCAAGACATTCCATAATCAAATGCTTTTGACAGAAAATATCCACTTCTTGAAAATGCAGGGCGGGGTCTATTTTCTCAAATGTCTTGACATCTGCTGTGGAAGGAGGAAGGAAGGGGGCTTCCTAAGTAACGAAGCATGTAATTTTAAGATACTCCTCTTTTGTATTGGTATTTCAAGATCTCTTAAGTGAAAAGGTGACAGGTTCTACACCTACTGCATCATTATTGTTTTCGAGTTTGATTTGCACATCATGATTTTGGTGAAGCACTATTGGAAAAAAAAAAAGTCTTACCGTAATTATTTCTTTGCTATGTCTAATTTTGACTGGATATGATAGTGTTTTGGAGTGGGAAGAGACATTCACTTGTGCAGTCCAGGTTGAATTTTTCCCCCATAAGAGTATACTAATAGGAAATCTCATCTCATGGGTTGCCTTTATCATATATACGCATATTGCATTAATGAAAATGAAGTTTGTAATCGTTTCCTACACAAAGGCTGGTAGAATACTGAAAAATGCATTTCATGCTTACTTTAAAATTTTACTGTCACCAGACCAAATGCAAAGCGCTCAACAACAAAGTTATGGTATGATGCCAAGCATCCACAGGTCCTCCTTGAATAACAGAAGTTATAGGCATAGGACCTATCTTTGAAACAACAGTTAAAGATGCACATCTTCAAACCACTTTAGGTGTTATATTTCAATCCCAGAGAAATCATACAGGCAAAAGCAAATCAACCTGAACTAATTTGTAATTGTTTCTGTTAGAATAAAAAAAATCGCATAAAACATTAGTAAGACCTTTGTTCCAAAACACACATAAAATATTTCCTCCCTCTCCTCTTTTTTTTTAAAGGTAACTGTATTCTACCTGTTTTCATTTGCAAGAAATTATGAAAGGAAACACAGATGGTGAAAAAGAATATGTCCTGACTCACCTCTCCTGTGATTTACGTAAAGAGCAACGCAGGGTATAAAAGTAGAATATCATTTATCTGGAAATTCACAGTTAAAAAAAAAGCAGAAAAGTTGGAAATGCTTCTAAGGCAGCAATAGGTTTGCCATTATTAATGATTTTTACTGTACACAACAGCAGAAGTCTTCCTTTAATGAGAGGTCTTGCACCACCTTGTTAATAAAGTAATAACTGGTAACCCTAGAAGCACTGTGTTTGCAAGATGACAGAGTATCTACCAGCAATTAACACTCTGTGCCTACAGCAATACTTTTTCAAGGAAATACCCACCTGCCTAAAGCAAGTATGCTACCCCAACAACTTGGGCCAACTATGTCTCCACATACGAAGAAATACTACACTATGCAGCTGCTCTACGACAGTGGAGGTAGCAGCTACAAGTGTTTTCTCACACTGGAGACAATGCTGGCATCAAAATTAAGAGCCGTGAAGCCGCTTCATAAGAAACAATACTACTCATGTCAATAAGGTATTGTCTTAAATTATTAGTAACTGGTATGTTACACAATTGTTACTGCTCTATATATGTTTACTGGATATGTATTTTGTAAATGAAATATTCTCATCTGAAAATTCTGACGTCAGTCATAGGTTTTCCTTAGCTTTTTTCAGATCTAGTTCCATAAGACCACGGAAAACAAGATACTAGCTTAGACTGAAGTTACTTCAGAATAAGTTAAGACCTGCTATATGATTTCCTATTCCCTGGTTATGCAAATCACATTTAAATTTATAAAACTGTCTGACAAAGAATGAAAAAAAGAACTCTCATAGAATAAGTAAAACTAAATTCAATTCTGACATAATAACAAATAATTAATAAGAGGGTAATAATAAGAGAGTTCCCAGGACCCTGGGAACTAATACCAATCAGCCTCACCTCAGTGCAGACTACTGGAAATTATGTTGAAGCTTATGGAACACAGGGAGGTGATTAGACACAGCCAACATGCCTTCACTGAGGCCAAATCATGCCTGTCTTATCCAGTGACCTTCTGTGATGGAGTGACTGCATCAGGGGACAAGGGAAGAGCTAGGGATGTCATCTGCTTGGACTTCTGTCAGGCCTTTGCTATGGTCCTCCACAAAATTCTTGCTGCTAAATTGGAGAGATATGATTCAATAGATGAACTGTTAGATGGATAAACAACTCACTGGATGGCCATGTCCAAAGAGTTACATTTAATGGCTCAATGTCCAAGTGGAAACCACTAATGCGTGATGTCTCTCAAGGGTCCAAAGTCGGACCAGTACCATTAACATCTTCATCAATGACAAAGTGGGATTGAGTGTACCCTCAGCAAGTTTGCAGATGATACCAAGCTGAGTTGATACACTTGATGGAACAGATGCCATCCAGAGGGACCCTGACAGGCTTGAGGAGTGGGCCCATGTGAACGTCTTAAAGTTCAACAAGGCCAAGTGAAAGGTCCTGCACATGGGTCAGGGCAATCCCTGGTATCAATTCAGACTGAGGGGTGAATGGATGGAGAGCAGCCCTGCTAAGAAGAGGTGCTGGTGGATGAAAAACTGGACGTGAGCCAGCAATGTGCACTTGCAGCCTAAAAAGCCAATTGTGTCCTGGGATGCATAAAAAGAAGCATGCTCAGCAGGTTGAAGGAAGTGATTCTCCCCTTCTACGCCACTCTCGTGAGACTCCACCTAGAGTACTGCATCCAGCTGTGGTGTCCCCAGCACAAGAAAGACATGGACTTGATAGAGCGGGTCCAGAAGTGAACGATGAAAATGATCCTCCATGATCCATGACTGATCAGAGGGCTGGAAGACCTCTCCTATGAAAAAAGGCTGAGAGAGTTAGGGTTGTTCAGCTTGCAGAGGAGAAGGCTCTGGGGAGACTTTATTGAAGCCTTTCAATACTTAAAGGGGGCTTGTATGAAAGACAGTTTTTTTACCAAGGCCTCTAAGGACAGGACAAGGGGCAATGTTTTTAAACTGAAAGGGGGTAGACTGGGCATAAGGAAGACATTTTTTATGATGAGGGTGATGAGACACTGAAACAGATTGCCCAGAGAAATTGTGAAAGTTCCACCATCGGACGTGTTCAAAGTCTGGTGGGATTGGGCCTTGAGCAACCTGATCTAGCGAAAGATGTCCCTGTCCATGGTAGGACGGTTGGGCTGCATGATCTTTGAAGGTCCCTTCCAACCCAAACCATCCTGATTGTATGATTCAGCTTACTGTGCATAAGGTATCTTTACAGAAGATGATTATGTTGTTTAGCTATCTAAATAGAGAGCTGGATTAAGACTTGGGTGTTGTGTTTTTTTCAGCAGCCTGATATGTAATTTTAGAAAACTTTTTTTTTTCACTTCATTAAAAAACTCTCTCAAACCTTTTATCTTAAAAATTATGGTCTAGAAAATTCCTTCTTGCTAGAAAAAAATGGAAAAGAAAATAGTCCTGAATGTGAAAGCCTGTTCTACCAACTTCTTGGTAACAACCAGAACTATTTCATGGTCAAACATCACTGAATATAGATAAACACGTTACAAACCTGAATACATGAATAGAATCAGATATGGTATCCCCAAAGTTTTAAGACTGAAGTTATGTCTGAAGGGTAAGTCCCACTGCCTTAAGATATACCTGACCCACTTCATTTATTAGCAAGACAGTCTAAAATAATTCTTTCCAAGGTGACAAGAAATGGCTGAGATCCTCCCTCCTCTGAGCCCCTTAGGGAAGCAGCCACCTTGGCTGTCATACCGTGTTACTGGAATTGCACAGCAGTGCTGCAAAGCAATCACCTGTGCTTGCATGCACAGACATGAAATCCCCAGGCCTTAACACCCTTCTATGCCTTTGTCCCAGCTCCTGTAAGCTGCTCCTTTTTATCGAGCTGTTCAGCCTTTGAACAGAGGTACTGCAGACCAAATCAGGCTGCTGCAATAGCTAATGATGTAGATATCTCCAAGCCACGTCTTCAGTTCTCCCTGTCTGGAAGAAAATACACTGGTTGTTGAAGCAATGATGAACAAAAAGGTTTCTAAAAAGTACTATGACATTCACTTCTATGCATTGATTGATTTCCCATCTGGACATTCCCAAATTTGAAGAAAAATTTCTTTTGCACTGCCATTTGTGGATAGCTTATAGTTTAGAACTATGCCCAAAATCCATGCCTAAGATTAAATTATGAAAAAAATTACCCATTCCACTATTTGCTCTTGATGTGCAATACAACGTGAAATATGCGCAGTATATGCTAACTCTGCAGCTGTGAGAAACAGGTGTCAGATTTGGGATGTCACCCATGATCAGCCCTTACCCACAACAGAAAACTGAATGCATCCTTTTCTGACCTGATGCACAAAAAAAGAAAAAAATCCAAAAAACAAGCAAACAAACAAAAAAAGCCTGGAAAGACTGTTCTGGGGGACTGCTCTCTGCAGTTTCTCTCCTGATGCCTCTTTGCAGTGGGTCACCCTGCCAGCTTTCTGTGTCAGGCAAGCAGGCACGTGGGCTTCCTGAATAGCTGTCTTCTGTAGCTCCGAAACTGAAATTTAGTTTGGTTAATGTGAAGACTTAGCTAACAAGAACATCTCTGACTGTAAATGATGTATGGAATAATGCCGGAATAAATCTTCAGTAAGGCTCTGTGAACCCTAGCATGTTTTAAGCCAGGTATTATTTAATGGTCAGTGATCACTTATTTGGAGCTCAGAGGAGGACAAACTATGTACATTCATTTACCATTCATCACTACTTTATTTTCTTTCACACAACTTTAAATAAGCGTAATTAAAAAATGCAGTTCTGCATCCTGTCTTGACGAGGCAAGATCAAATAGGATTTATTTATTGGTTTATGGCTGAAAAGCCTGTCACTGCGATCTGATTTTATCAAGTTAGTAATTTTAAAAATATATCTGTAACATTGTTAAACAAAAATAAATAAGAGCACAATTTTGCAAAGTGAGAGTATAAACCAGGTAGGTGGGAATCCATTTTAGGCTAACGTGATTGGTTATTTGAAAGTATTCCCATGAACTTTAGACACTTGGGAAATTATGTCCCTAGAGGTACAGACCATTCTTAAAGCAACATTTCAAAATGTTATTTTACTTAATTTGACTATATTAAAAGAAAGGTGGATGAAAGAAATTTATCTAAAATTACTGCACATTCTTATTTCAGCACTGACCCTGAAGTGACAAGTTATTAATTTGTTCTTAATCTTAAAATCTTACTGCATCTGTAACTATAACCTTGGCGGCATTTTAATGGACTTAGAGAAATAACTGTCTGCATGGCAAACATACCTGTTTTACATTTTAAAAGTAATTTAAAAATGCAAAACCAGTTCTTTATTTCTAACCTGTATATCTCATCTAGCTATCAATACCACTTTTTTCATTCATATGACCCTTTGCAGATTTTATTTATTATTGAAATACAGCTGGGGCTTTACATCACTATAAGTACATCTCAAAAACAAACAGAAAAACTCCAGCAGAAATACTTCCTAGCACTCTAATAGCAGATCCACTATTTGGTGATATCAAGTGACCACTGAAATACTAGGCCTCTGTTGGGGTGCAGTATCAAAAGCCTACAGGTGAGTATAAGGGACATGCTATGTTCCCCTACAAACATTTTTAGCAAACAGAAATTGATGAGTTTTCCACGTCAGATGTTACATCATTTTGATGACAACAGAAAGCTTCTGCTCCATTCCACTTCCCTGAAACATTCTTCAAATTAGATATAAATTGTCTTTTACAAATTTCAAGAATAATTAGTTCATAAATTTTCCTTTCTGTGAAAATATTTCCTTTGCAGATCTCAGTTTTCTTCCTGAATCTTTCTTTGGTTGGTACTATTCTTCTGAGAAGTAGTGGTTATTTATTCCTATTTTCACTCTTTATACAATGTATGGACTTCTCCCACATCCCCTCAAATGCCTCGGTCAAGTGAAAGAGATGCAGTCTTCATATAGAAGCCCAGCATATTTGATCAATCTACAGCAACTATTTTTTTTTTAAGATTAGTAAACAGAACTTAAAGTGTACTTAAATTCCGAAGCATCATGATAGTTCTTTTTTCTACTATTTTTAATAGATATTCATAACAATAACAAAAATGTGAGAAAGATAACTTCTACTAATTCTCCCTTTGCAAGAATGAGTGGAGGTAAGATGCATTTTCACCTTAGGCTAAGTAATACATGTTAATTACCCAGAAAAAGACAAACAGGAGAAAGCTGATTTTGTTTGACCGTGACATAAATTTGGTCAAATTTAACCATATGAAGGAACAGAACTTTGATTTTTTTTGGCCATATTTTTAATCAAAACACTTTTTCAATGATACTGGCCTTTTGTGAACTCATTTTGGGTTTTGCCAGATGCTTCTGTCAGATACAAAGTAAATAATACAAATAAATTGTAGTTTGAGTGTTATTTTCCACTGCACATTTTTATTTGAGTTTAAAGTCTCTTGCAATTTTATTTTTAGAAGAAAAAAATGCTCAAAATTGAACTGAAGCATTTTTCTAGAGATTCACTTTTTAACTATGATCTATTTATTTTGGCTTAAACCAATTCCCCATGTGACCATTCTTCTCTGGCATTGTCAGAAAACTTAAAAAGCTTTTATTTGGAGAGTTCTGTTGCTGACCTTGTTTCATTTTTATGTCACCATAAGAAAGTATCAACGCGACACCTCCAAGACAGAGGTAGACAGCTATTGCATAACTGATACAGTTAATATCAGTCATGAAAGGATGAATTCTTGTTGAGAGTTTTTCTCCAAAATGAGTCTTCATCAGTCTCTGCCTTCACTCCTGCTCTGTTGGCCTGCACAGCACTTAAAGACAAACACAAAAAGTAAAAAATAACAAGGTTCAAAGACTATATACATAATAAACGTCTTGTTTGCAGATCATCATTTTTTGAGCATTCCCCAAGCACAAGGAAAGGCATCACATGATCTGTGGTGGTCATGTGATCCAAACTACAGCTGTGGCAACTGTGTTATGGTCTTTCTGAAGTAGAAAAAGAAACAGAAAAGAACGCCAAACAATTGAAAAAGTCTTAAAATTTTTATAAAACGGTAAATTGGATGTTCTGATTATGACTTAAAAGATATGTAATTTTTGCACAAAGACTTGAGCTTCAGTTAGCTCTCTCTGACCTCTAAAACATATGCATTGGTTCCTGATTTGCAAATTAACCTTCAAATGAGCTCTAGAAGCACAATATCTCACTTATTAAAGGCATGATTTATGCTTCTGTTTTGAACTTTAAGAATATTAATGATCCTTGTTTATGAATTAATGAACATACAAACACCCAAGCCCATGTCCTTTCTCTGTGCCCTTACATAGATTGGAAGACAGTGAAATTAGGTTGCAAGTTGAAACAACAGGTTAAGGCAGGGCAACCACATTTAAATGTCTCTTTTTAGCTTTAACCTGTCCTAGCTATGCACCACAAGAGAATGAAGCACAAGAAAAAGTAGTTTGTGATTGCATAGTTAAATAGAACACAAAATGTTTACCATCCACCAACATTGTTACTGTTTGCCTTAAAAGACTGAACGAAACAAGTGCCCATACAGAGGCAACAGGAAGAAAGCCATATTTATCCTTTGAAAAAAAAAAAAGGTCAATGTAAATGTAGAAGCTCTTTTTCAGAGTAGCCATTGACAGGGTTTCAACAAAGATCACAGCAACACTATCTCTGCTGCTAACAATTGCAAGGAAACCTAGATGATAAGCATGAGTGACTGGCTTTCCAGAAGAGTTCATAAAACACTAAATCTTTGCCATTTTGGCACCAATAAAGATCTTTTCTGTTTGGCCCCGATACTGGGTTCATGCTCTTCACACTTACAACATACTGGCACTATATAACACTGGCACTATATAATAATGAAGGATGAAGGCCAAATAAGAAACATGTTCTACTATTAGCTGGGAGAAGAAGGGAAGCAAAAGCACTACACAGAGAACAGCTTGCCCTTTGTACCCCTTCCAGAACTGTGCAGAACTGTCTTCTGCAGTTCAACAAAGGCTCCCCCATTAACTAGAAATGATCAGTGTCAATGAAAGGCTCTCCTCAAAATACTTTCAATTTTTCTTGAATTTTTGAAATTTTTTTCAAATGCTTTTGCCTACCACTTAGAAAAAGAAATGCCAGAAGATGCTATTGAAGTAAAAACTTGTTAAAGTGTGCGACCAGGGTGGAGAAAGTGGAGGAATAGTTGGAAAATGAACAAAACAAATACTTTCATAATTTAAAGAAATTAATGCAAATGAAACACTAAAGGGAGTATCAAATAGAAAAAAAATCCTTTTTCTTTTTTTTTCCTGAGGATTAGCATTTGGTAACGCTACAAATTTGATTTATTTAACTTTAAATAAATTTAGCAATCGTAGTTTATTCAGGACTATCAGGACTAACACACTATATTGCCATAGTGGTGCTTCCCATCAGCACACATGACAAAGCCAGAAGACTCATAAAAACCCTACATCTGCCTAGTTCTGACTGTCCTTTAAAGTATGGCTGCAACGGTGGAAAGCGTTTCCCTCTCAGCAGTGTCAATTTCAACTGCAAATAAAGTTTATATGCATGGAATGCAATCGTGTATCTAGATGTATTTTACTAATCAAAAACTATGCAGGTATTTTTGTGTTTATTCTTACTTTATTGCTGTATAGACTTCAGATCTGAGAATTACCTCAAAAAGCAGGACATTTTATTTGAAAACATAAAATATATTCAAAAGTACGAAGTACTTTAAAAGACCTCAGTAAAACAGTAACTTCAAAGGCAAAATTATCTGAGTACCAATTTCCCTCAGGTATTCATTCAAAATTCATTGCTCTGATAAATACTTTTATTTGATAAACCACAGAAGCTTCCTTCTGGTTCCAGTAATCTTATTTTTCTTATAGAGTATATTGAAAGTTTTGGGATTAAATCATAATGCTAATTTGAGAATGAAGATGAAAACCCAAGCATTTTAACCTGAGATACACCATTAGAAGACTGTGTAAAGTAAGCATGGTACTGTGCTGGAATTGGGACATTAGACAGTGTATATTAAAGAAAGAACTCACAGTAATGTCAGCATAATTGTGTATGTGGATTTTCCTTTGAAGTACACAGGCTTTTTCTTTATGCAGCAACCTCCAGAGTAAGACAGCATTTTGAAACTGAAACCCTCAGCTGATGTAAAAGGAAAAATCCTTCCTCCAATAGATGGGATTGTACTTCAGCTAGGGTGATTTTCCTCTTCAGTCCTTATGGCAAGGCTCACACCAGGTCGTATGGGTTGTTATTTTTGGAACTGGCACTCACATATGGCCAGCACTCATTTGCTCAGATACAGCACCAACCTTCCATGCCTAGCTCTGAGGTGAGTTGGAGAGGAGCGCAAGTGGAAAGGCGCCTCTCCATCCAGATCCCAGTGGGGCAGAAGCAGCCCTCAGTCAGAGTCTTTCAGCGGACTTCAATGTGGCTCACAACTTCTTTGAAGTTAAGGGGATCATTCCTAGACCAAGATGGAAAACACTAACGTCTCAGAGCTTGTCGAGCCCAGTGTTGCCCTCAATCACTCTCAAAGAAACTCCAGTTATGTGCACGAGTTCACATAATCTTGGAGTGATAGGGCCAAAATTGTTATTATTTATGTAACTGAAAGGAAAGAAATGAAAGATGGAAGGTGACAGCCCTCAGAGCGTCCCTCTACCTGACGGACACAGTGACTGTTCTCTGAGATGCCTGCTTGCTGAAGAAAAGATGAACTTAAGGCAAAAGCTGGAATTCAAACAGCACATGAACATCCCAGAATCTGGTCAGTTCATAACAGACAAATAAAGCTTTCCTGACTACCAAAACCTGTGTTTAGAGAAAAGCAGTCTGCCCTTTTTCTTTAGTGAACTAGTATCCCCAGTCCACTGCCACTGTAAATCTTCTAACATTCAATTACTATTATACGTGAACTGAGTGAGCTGACTATTTGGTGACCCAGAAAATGTGTCATCCTCCACAGGACACAGTTCTGCTAACCATCATCCATCTACCTGCTGCTCCTCACAAAACATACATTTTGCTGACTGCAGCAACAATAACTTCAATTCTATTTTATTTCTGCACATTGAATACCATCTTCGTAAAATGAAAACCTGCAATTAATATGCTCGGCAGAGCTGAGAAGCTCTATGCTATGCTTAAATGAAGCTCAAATATTATCACATTACATCACTTACAATTTACAAAGTGTAAGCTACTCACACTTAGAGTATGGAGCAGCTTTCACAGCTGTACAGCCCAAAAACGTGAAGGAATTTTGAGCAGTCAGGATCAGAATCTTAATCTTAAATGAAATGGATTGCGTCCATTAATTAAAATGGTTTCCACTCAAAGTCTGAATGTCTTTTTTCCCCTGGGAGATCTTCCTCTTCCCTTCTCTTCAGGTTCATCTATCTGTCATGTAGCTCAGTTTTTCCAAAATTGACTCTTGCTGGAACCTCACTGGCACTTCTTTTATACTAAAACTTAATTCCACATTTCCTCTATATCCTGTCTTCTGTCTGTTACCTCTGCTGCCAAAACCCTGATCACTTTCTCTTTCATGGACATTAGTTTCACCTTTTGGGACCCTATACAGCTTAAATGCTCTTCTTTAGCCCCTCTACACAGCTGTGCTAAAATATTTTTTTCCCTGGGTTATCCAAACATAACAGGCATGATATCACTTGCCTCCTGGGTTTGTTTTTGTTTTGCTGTTCTGCATCATGTTACCGTTGCATTGCATACATGCATGATTATAATGCATGCTACAGGTCCAATTCCTGTTTCAGACATCACAGGTTCCTTGAAAAATTCTGAATAAAATTACAAATGCCACAGTTCTGTTTTTGTGACAAGCAGCCCTGCTTCCCATGGGTATTATTATCTAATTATGAAGAGCTATATGATGCTAAGGGGTGGTTCATGAAAAAAAGAAAAAGGAAAGTAAAGGAAAACGGATACTCTGTAAATAGCACACAAAGTTGCTAGGCAGATAAACCTGGATGTGATCAATTGTGAAATTTTGAGAAGAAATGAGAAAAGCCCATCATTAATAATAAATTCTTCTCCCATCCAGAGCAGTTTCCAAACACAAATGGGCAAAGGAAACAAAAAAATTTGATGCTATATTTACTCTATTTATGTGTTTGGAAAGGTATGAAAACAACAACTAGGCAGTGCATAAGATAAGCATACTTTTAGAAATGTCTGACCATACTAGTAGCTTTATTGACCCAGGTATTTGCAATTATGTTACTATTACCCAGGCACCCTGGTGCTGACAGAATCTAAGTAATCTGACATTTCTTAGTTTATCATTCTAAAAGAAAACCTTCAGTGCAAACACCATGCCTATTGAAAATACACCATCAAATATTTGAAAACTATGCTGTAATTTGTAAAGAACCATACAGGCATAAGATGCTTAGAGACTTCTAAAGTGTGGGTCCTTATTTTCCTTCAGTACACTCAATTGTAAGCATCACCAGGAATCTTGCATGAAGATGAACAAATTTGGTATATTTTGTTTATTTTCAGGGCTTTTTTTTTACTTTTTTTAAGGTTTTAGTAGCTGTTGCCATTCTCTGAATATTGTAAATATCCATTTTTAAGTAGGAACAACAAAGCTGACACTTTTTTTTCCCTATCTCTTCATAACATTTGTTAAATAAATACTGATTTGCTAACACAGTGTAGGCGATCCTAATATTTCATAACTAAAATTAAAATAGATGTATTTTTGGCTTCTGGATATCATATGAAGGCACACTGATTTAACTGCTATAACTGCAGGTAACAAGCTTCTCCCAAATTTCAATATCTTCTATCTTTTTAGGCGGAACAAAAGTCAAGTTAAGAACATGTTACAGAAAAAAAAAAAATCCTGAATATCTTTGCTTTGAAAATGTCCAAATGAATAAATGCAGCAATTTCCATCAACTTTTTCACCAATAATATATCAAAAATCTTTCTCCCATGAGCTTCACTACAGAGCGAGTAAAATCTCCAAAACAGGTCTAAGGGCTGTCATAATTTTTAGTAAATTAGTGTGAGTCCAGTCATATCATGATTAAGATTATCTTGGGATATGGCTTTCAATTTTAGTGCCAAATGGCACGAATTTGACCTTGATGAAAATCAGAGGTATAGGTAATGACTAGGAATGGCACATTTTTATATACGCATGAATACTGCAGAAATAGCCTACTTTGTCCAGTGATGCTGGGTCATTGATTCTGAAAAGCATCACTGTTTTTCTAATGTCAAAACTAAAACTAAAACTAAAACTAAAACTAAAACTAATACTAAAACCATACAGTTGTCTGTTCATTCCCTTTTCTCCATTCCCTCCATCTTCTGAATTGACCTTTATGTCTGACCAAGGCACTGATCTTCTTGTCTGACAAGACATTAAGAAACTGAAATGGTAGCTGCTTTCTGCTTAATTTATACTAATGTTTTCAGAATGAATACATTTGAATAAATGGTACGAAGGAGCTCTGCTTTTCTTGTAGTAGATGAAGGTGACTGGCAGCTACTTTAAATCTTCCAATTAAAAATACTCTGATTTTGTGTAATTTTTTCCAGATAAATTTCCCTATTAGGAGGACAAATTTTGAAGAGGAATTATTCCAGGAAGATTCCAAATCTATGCAGAAACAGCCACGTGTGGGGAAAACCCCCAAATTTTGCCCAGATTTATTCTGCGTACTGACTGCAGTGCGAGAGTTCAAGTAATGGCCTTTGGAGCTGTATCAGTATGCTTCAGAGACAGAACAGCAGACTTGGCACAGGGGCTCTACCTGAGCAAATTGAGGAATTCAGGAGTAATCTTGATGAGATCTTGATGACCCTCTGGGAAATTTGGAAGACTATTCATTTTCTTAGCCTGCTATTTACGTATAAGGAAAGGAGCATGGTGCTTCTCTACCTCTAGATTTATCTTTAAAATATTCATATTCTACTGAGATGATATACTTTTTTATTATTCTGTATTCACTCTTCAAGCTTTATGCTTTTGTCTTTAAGAATGTGATGTCAGTAGAATATCCTCTTGTGATATTGTTAAAAAAATTTTACAGTGACAGAAACCACTTTGGAAGAACTATTTGCAGAAAAAATACCTCTTTCTACCTTTGGGGTACCCATAGATCCTTTTCCGCATTCCAGGACAGCACACACACTGCACTACATGGACTGTCCACTTGAGTGATTTCTCAAGACATGTCAAACTACATTACATTAAAGTTCTATAGACCTATAGCTCTCTTTCACACGGCTGTGTGACCTGTGCTTCCTTGCACACTCAAGGGCTTTTTAATGGATTTGAGACAGGACTCTCCCTGGGAGCTGGCAGGGCTGCTCTTTATCAAGCACTTGACCGTAGCTTTTCAACATCCTGTAGTTCCTGGACTTTCAGGCTTGGGGTCTCACCTGCATTGAAATACCCTGGCTGGCACAAAGTCTGTGCACAAGAGCAACATGAGGCAGAACGCAGTGGCCTGCATGATTAAACTTACATGTCTAGTGAGTCTGAGAATGATCTTCTAGTCTAAGGATGATGTAATGCACAGTGAGGGAGTAAACAAGGATGGAATAAAGCTCTGGAACTTGTTATTCAAGAATGAGACTTAACATTCATGTCAAAAGCTTCCATATAATTTTTAGTGGTACTGACAAAATATACCAGAAATCACAGCTGTATTAAAAATAGAGATTAGGTAAAAGAATTCAAGGTGTTAAAGTGCAGTGACCTCTATACTTATTAAAAATCTGTAAAACAGCAGGCTAATGTTATGTAACATATTTTTTATGTTTCTTTCTTTGTCAGTCAGGAACAGAAAACACTTCTTGGCATGCAAATTCTTATTCCAACATCAAAATAAAGCAACCCACTCTGTTCAGTTTTGGATAGCTACATACATTAACTTGATAAAGTCTCCTTCTACCTTTTATTATTACTGTAGCTCATGTGTCCCCATTGTATTGACAGTAATAGTATACAAAGTTATTCCTTTTTTTCCTGCTCATATACTTTCTGATTAATGAAATGCAGCATAGTATTTTACTATGATGAGGTCTTACTGCAAAATTCCATATCAAAGATCGGGCTGCAATTGCTGAAAATGTAAACTGGAAAGATTTAAGGATGCACAGTAAGGTTGTGAGCAAGGCATGAAGGAAAGTCGAGGAAGGACTGAATCCATTATTTCAAGGAAGACGCATAATCTAAAATGGTGCATTGCTTGTGACAGAAAATGGAAGCATATCGGCATTGATAGTAAAAGTAGAGCACAGATCTTGTAGCTTTTCTTAAGATGTCTTTATCTTCTGCAAAACATAGGAAGTGGCTGCAGAGTAGCCATATAACAAAACTTTGCAACATGTCCTCACACAAAGCAATCCCCTTTTTATTTGTGAATTGTAACTTCAATTTTCCAGCAGATTGTTCTTCTAACATTTTGTTAGGCTGCGACTGATATTCTTACTTTTCAAAACCAAAGAATACTGAGGTTAAGTTTTTAAATTCCAAACACTAATTCTCGTCCTCTTTACATATGAACTCCAATTGATGCTTGGGGAAGGCCAGGAAAGAAACTGGAGTGTCTTTACGCTATGAACGACACATCTCTCTAAATGAAGGTCTTGTTTGCTGTACATCAATTTTAAACTTCTATTCATTATATTGGAGTGTGGATGCCTACTGTCAGTACTCCAAAACTTTTTTCTGAACTTCATCTGGAAAATAAAGTCTGATATTCAGTAAACTTCAGAACTCCCAAAGTCCAATTATAACTCAGTGTGAGTTATAACTTCAGTTATACACTCAGAGTGTGAATTATAACTCAGCGTATGCAGACCATAAGAGCTCAAGATAACACCCCACAAGACTGAAATTGATTATTTTAATATATTCTGTCAGTTTTAAGAATCAGCAGGTTTTGCAGCTCCAGAGTAAGTAAAGATTTCTCTAAGTGAGTTTATGGGTGTGCATTTTGAATTTAGAAGAAGCCTGAATTTCATAAAAGGAGTGGTCAGGTTTTACTGAAAATAAGAGTCCTTCAGGCTATATAATCTGAGCACTCAAAGCCAGCTGTTACTTTCGAAGGTACTAGGTTCAATTCTCACAAAGGACTCAAGAACATACATTAAAATACATTGGTTAAACCTGAGGGGATCTACTCTATTTATTTACATATCCTGTTGCGTTCTTGAGAGCATAGCAGTCATGATAGCCTTCACTTATTTTCAGGCAGGCAGACCTGATAACACTGAGAGAACTACAGAATTAATTAATTATACTAATAAACTCCTAGATAAGCACTTTTTAAAAAATGTAGGTTCATATACTAAAGAGCAGAAAAAAATACAAACATCCAGAATTTTTTGTTTTACTCCTCTAGGAGTGTTCAAGAGATGCATTTTTTCCTCAATGTATATGTGCTAATCCATCAAATTCAGGAAAGTTGCTCAAGAAATATAGATGTTCAAGCACAAGAAATACGAGCCAATACAGAAGACAGTGGAAACAATAGATACTTCCAGACAAGTACTGTACTCATACGAAATTTGGCTAGATCTGATGGTATAAAATATATCTCCCACCCTGCCAGGCTGAAACTGAGGGTAGCTGCATTAGTATAAATCAGTTCTTACAGTACTGTCGTCCATCTGGGGAAGGAAACTGAGTTAATCTGGCTACACAAACACACCATCAGTAACAGCCAGTATCACAGTGTGGAATATCTTAGAGGATTTCTGGTCCAAACAGGATTTACTGATCAGTAAGGGATTGTATGAAACATTTAGAAAGAAAGAATTCCTACACTGCAATGCCAGGTGTAAGTTCATATCTTCCCAGAAAGAAAAATGATCTTAAATCAGGTCCCTGCTATATAAAACCAACCAGGCTATTAGATTAAGGAACACCACCTCTAATCTAATTTTGTTTTATTTTGAATATCCCAAGCACAAGAATTCATAATTTTTGCTTAGGTGGAAAATTTCAGTTTATGGAGTACTGTCATTTCTTTAGCAAAGAAATACGTATGTATCGACATGTGTGGTGACACTCTGAAATAACCCTGTTCTTTTCTTTTTTTTCACTTCTGAAATAGAAATTGCCATTATCCCTGTAGTGGCTCAGTGCCTTACATTAGCACTTAGTATTTTCTAGATTAGTAAAGAAAGAAACATTCTTGAGGTGCCTAAAAACTACTCAAGGGTTTGAGATGTTTTTTGTTGGTGCCCTAATATGTAATTGGAAGTACAGAGAAAATTGTCACAGCATCAGCCTATGTAAATCCACAAATGCGATGCACTATGCATTTCAAATTCACAACAAGAATGTTAGGAAAACAAGTTAAACAGGAGGTAATAAATCTTTTCGGAAGAAAGAAGACAAAAGACAGAGTGAAAGACAATTTACTTCACAGTAATTCCCCAAACCTTTTTAAAAATAGAATGATCAAATTGCATCTCTGAACCTACCCTTTTGGCTGATTAAAAACATCTCATTAGCCCACACAGGATCATCACCATAAAGACTTACTAGTCTGCTCTTACTGGCAGTGACTTTTTGCTAACTCCAAATTGAATATTGATAATCTGCTACTGAAATGTCCATGCCAAAAATTACACATAATTCACTAGAGTCAATGGCTCCTTCAGATTTAGCTACACCTGCAACCAAAGGAAGCACCATAAGTCAGAACTGGTTATTTTGGGTAAAAAGTCACAATACTAGCTTTTTAGAAAAAAATTAAATGCTCTTTGTCAATTGTGGTTTAAAGTGTTACATTATTTTTTGTGACTGTTACCTTGCATAAGATACCAAGTTATCATACATGATGGAGAAAGACCAGCTTGTGCTTGGCGCCATGTCTTGTATAGATGCTTTGGAATTTTTACTCATTGTCTTCACTGTCAGTTTTTTAGCTGTCATTGAGCTAAATACATCCCAATTCTGCAAGTGTTTAAGTACTTCCTTAAACACAACGCAGCGTAATAACGAAAACTGTGTTTAAGCTCTTGTAAAATTATGGCTTAAGCCATCAGACTTCTCCTTGCTAGTGCTTTCCCCACTTCTGCTGGATTCACGAACTCAAGACAGATGAGGTCTCTGTAACACAACATAAAGTCTGGGGAGCTGCACTAGCACCTCCTTCATATGCAGAATCACCTACACTTTTGTGGCAAGTCCAGTTGTTCAGTGCCTAATCATCTGCATGGAAAATCATTGTGTTTGGGCTCTTCCCCACAACTGGAATTTTACTACTGTTTCTAGCAGGTGACAGAAAGCTGGTAAAAATGGCCAGCCTTTTTCAGCATTTACAAATGACTTCCATCCTCAGAAGGTGCCTAGAAGGAAATGCTGCTATTTTTCTTTCTACAATCACCACCCACATCACGTAGCGGGGTTTCACTCACAGCAAAGGCTGATTCACTTTTTTTTCCCTCTCCCTACTAAAGAAATACAATACATTAAACTGCACAGCCTTGGGGTTCAGCTTGTTAAATAAATGCTGAAGAGTAGAATATTCACTCCCCCGTTTTAGGTGCCGGGAAGGCTGCTGATTTTAGTTTTCAAAAGGGCCAATTTTCCACCTTGAACATACAGCTCATAGTGGCACTTCTGTCAAGAGGGGGTAATTCTTCTACTCAGCATTCCATTTAAAAGCATGAATTTTGAGCAGCTTTTGCATAGCTTCTGGTTCAATTCTTTATGATATATAATAAAAAAGCTTTTGAAAACCTTTTTTTCACCATGTGTAAAAGAGCTAGTTTCAATGGCAGAAAGATTCAGAATGTTCTTCCCTACAGACAATTAGGACAACTTCAAAGATAAAATTCAGGGATGGAACAAAGCCTCAAAGGAGAGAGAATAATATTAAGCCCATACCCTCAACCAAAGCTGAGGATGGTATTCCGGGACATATTTTTCTTGGCAGAACCAGCGGTCTTCCATGATTAAAAAAAAAAAACAAAAACAAAACAGGCTAGTTTCCCTGAGGTATTTTTAAACTCTAGAAAACTAAATTTTCCAAATATTTAACACGACTACTTCTCAAATATCACTATTAAGAACTATGTTTACAAGCAGGAATAAGCGCCTCTTATTTTAAAAACTGTACAGCAACAGAGATTGTCAAACACAGCCACATACATCTGAAGAATCACCTTCAGTCTCCCTTCTAATAAAATCACCAATAAACACAAAATCACCAATAAGCCCAGAATACAGAGTACAGATCTTGACATATCACATTCAGATTTAAATTTTCAGAGTCAGCTTAATTGTTCTCTCACTCAGATTGATGGAAATATAGCAGCAATAACCCAGAAATGAACAATTAACCTAGCTATTAGGCATCCTTTTCCTTACTTTCTGAGAGAGAGGTGTGCTTGTTACTGAAACCAAAGCAACATATTGCACTTATTTGAAGTTATAAGAGCATTCTAATACAACTAACTGCTAGAAGTGCAGACAAAATAGCACGCATGGATATTTTCTTCAAAACCTAGAGGTATTATAAGGTCATTTTAGTCACTGGAAACCGTAACAGTAAAAAATTACAGTCAATTAAAATGGAACAATTACCTTGCAAAATCCAGGCTCCACAGATACAAGCAGGAAAGACAAAGAGTTTGCTGCCAAGTATTCCAGCTCTGCTGTTCACTTACTAGAAAACAAGAAGAGGAAAATTTATTTAGACACGTCAGTTGTATTGAGCTTTTTGAAATGGTGATGTTTTTAGTGAAATTCCTTGAGATGTTTTAGGATCATATTTAGCTCCTATCCAAAATGGAACAGAAAGGCTTGTCAGAGCCATAAATGCCTCTGCTGAGGTAAATACAGTTAGAGGCAAGTGAAAGCTCCTAATGATACCAAATAATAGTGTGCACTCACTGGCACTCAAGGAAAGCAGGCAACTGTGTTGCCTACAGTAGCTTAGAAAGCCGTTTACTAAAGGATTTGAAGGTGAAAATGACAAAGTGTTAAACCCAGAATGGAGACAAACAAAAAAAGTCTTTTCAACAGTAGGATTAACTACTTTTCTCTGCCGGTGGAGGAACTTGACACCTCCACAGCTTTTGCCATCCGTATCTTCAACTCTACAGTAAGAAAGGATATTTTGAGAACTTTAATGTCTTTCCATATTGAATTAAAATCTGAACTTTCCATTTATTTTAATGGGACATGTGAAAAAACAACTGTCTTCAACAGTGAAGGCAGAGGAGTTAAGAAAAGTTCTGACTCGTATGTTTATCAGGACCAGAATAACCCCTGACAGAGCAAAAGAACTATAGATTATGCAATAACCCAAACTACACTTATGCCAAAGACTAATAATGACTGTGTCCCCCTAAGCTTTTCAGAATGAAAAATCAAGAGAACAAAATTCTTTGGCTTCTTGCCATATAGGAATGACTTTTCCAGGACCTTTCACAACGCCTGAAGAAAGAAGATTCTGCACCTCTGCATAAAGCACATTATGATCTGAGAGAGATTATTCTGAAAACTGAAAAACAGCAAATAAAAAGAAAGAAAAGTATTGCTCACAAAAAAATATTCTTAAGATGTTATATAACACTGCAGTTATGGGAAAGATCAGGTACTGTAAGTAAATACAAAATTCATGGTGAAATACAACGTTTTACCTAATTCTCATTCAACTAACTTGTTATGTGGTATACAAATATGTGAGTTAATTCAATCATTTTATATTATACCGTATGTTTGATCATGGACAAGGGTAAAGGGACCAACAGCTGAACTGCAGAGGGAATTTGTATCATAAGAAATTAATGCAATTTGCAGAAGGAGTCTTGGAAGGCAGCAAAGAGCTGCCAGCACTCCAGGCAGGACTGTATCCACTAAGCTGCTTGCCTAGAGAAGAAGTTGGGTTGCTCATTCACCAAAGCAGTAGTCTTGGCATAAGATTTGCATCAATTCTCTACTATTTCCCTAGCATATAATTTTCAGCCAGATAACTCTGTAAAAATAAAAACTTTATACACTATTTTTTTTTTTTTTTTTTTTTTTTT
>Ga0065711_1032846_pt1 | contig 26557 bp, 10 predicted proteins | sample Hoacrofraction12_FD_59098 | JGI IMG/M metagenome (GOLD analysis project Ga0065711, IMG submission 59098) | Hoatzin crop microbial communities from Cojedes, Venezuela - Epithelial fraction 12 v2 (version 2) | ecosystem: Host-associated > Birds > Digestive system > Esophagus > Crop | place... | reverse complement strand
GGATGCCATTGGCCTTCTTGGCAGCCAGGGCACACTGCTGGCTCATGGTTAACCTGTCGTCCACCAGGACACCCAGGTCCCTCTCCACAGAGCTGCTCTCCAGCAGGTTCGCCCCAAGCTTGTTAAGTACATACTAAAATATCATGTATTTTTCCAGTAGTGATGGAGGACTTCAGTGCTAGCAATTTAATGTAATGCTGAGAGGATAACTGTATTGAATCCACATGTTTCTTCAGAAGTTTTTTCTCTAGTGTTGTCTACAACTGGTTTGTAAGATGACCATCGGTATCTCTACTAGCATTTTGGGACCGTGATTTTCATTATGATGTTATTTGGCTTTGTTTTCCATCCCTCCTCAGACTTTGGATCTTTTGGATAGTTTCATTAAATTTGATAAAGAGGATAAAGATCTGAAAGTTACAAAATCCCTGAATATTTTGTGAAAATGGGAAGCTGGGTGGATGAAGGAGGTAGACATTAATCCCACGACTGACCTGCTGTGAGAGCTCAGCAGTGGCTTGGTTTGCTGGCTTGCTGGTGACAATTAAGGGCAGGCAAGGCTTAACAAGGCACTGCAGTGCTGCCTACTGTCTATCCTGTGAGTGAGCCGTGGTGAGTCTTCCCTGGAGGTGAGTAAAGGGGTGTTAGAAGTTACAGAAAACGAACAGGTGCTCTTGGCTAGAAGGGAAGCTGGTGGTGTTGAATATGTAGACTACATGTAGGTAGGGTGCGTGGCAGACGGCTAAATTATTCAGGTGAGAGAATGCATAGATAGACATAAACCCCCAAACAAACATGGCGTTGGCAAGCAAAAGTTTACTAATTCACATAGTGGTATAGCCATAGCGCTTGTGTGTGTGTTTGGTGTTTTTTTTTTTTTGTGGTGGCTTCCTACCCCTTTAAAAATGGTAAGGCTTTTGGAGTTCACCTGTTAATGTCTGTGTAGCTATACATTATAACATTATAAAGTAGTCATTTGTCTGTAGAATTAGTGTTTCACTGCTTTCACTACTGAGGTGGCATTTTAGCAGTACACCTTCTGCATGCAGCTAAGGTTTTCAACTCCTCTCATGGAGTTTTTTGAAAGAGATTTGTCAGGTGTTTTGGGAGGAAGGTAGAGTACCTGAGACATCAGAACAGATTGTGCAATTAACTGAGTTTCAAAATGACACTCAAGATGTACCCAAATTTCTAGTGTTGAAAACTGTCCAATTATCTAGTCATCATTAGTAGCTTCAGCTGCTAATTGCAGTACAAAAATTACTTTCTACTCACATTCTTATAATCAAATGGACAAAAAACTCACTTCAGATAATGGGAATAATCTTTCATCTGTTATTGTAGAACTTGCTTTTAAAGGACCAGGAGTGTGAAAGCAAAAATACAACTTTTCAAATGTTGGGTTTGTCTGTCTTGGTGAGGTCTCCATGGAATTCGTACTCTTGGGTGCTTACGTATAGTTTTAAACTTACAGACGTTTCTACTTAAAAATGTGAATAAAGATGACTATTGGTGTATTTTTGAGTTTGCTCTTTCAGACTTTAAAAAAGCCGGTCAGAAGTCTGCCAAAGTTCATGTAGCTGTTAATGACTTGCGAACTCAAAATCATTTTCCTTTAAAGGAGAATAAACTACAGAGCTTTTTGAAGCTGCTCTCACTTTTTCAAGAAAATAGTGAATCAGAAGCATAGCTACATACTGTCCTCAAAACTCAGGATGGAATTTTTATTTTTTTAAGGAAGTATGAAAATACATTGTTAATTTTTTCAGAAAGCAATTTTGGACAGTATGTTCCTTGCTTACAAGATTCCGTTAACAAATTCGTTATTAAGATTGCCTTGCAAGTTAATCATAGAACATCTGGGTGTTACTGTGAGAACAGTGACTTTCCAGAATTTCAAGACAAGAGAAGTAATATATTTTGTAATAATTGTAAAGACAAGGGGGGAAATTAACAGCTTATTATTATCTGTTTAAATTTGTGAGCAGCCAAGTGCCATGCTTGTGCTTCTGCTCACCAAGAGCTGGGAAATAACACCGTAGTCGTTCAGAGTGACATAAGCGGTAGGGTGTAGTAATTTTGAGAAAGGAAGTTATCCAGGGAAATGGATTTGTGGTTCACTGGAAAACAAAAAGAGAGTTCAGGAAAAGAACTTGAGGAGGAACTTTCAGATTTACTATAGATTAGTTGGCATTGAAAAAATACCTGGTTGGACATAGTTAACATTCGATCTCAAGCAAACAAGTACTTGTTTGACCCTTGCTGGAGCAGCATATAATTAACCTCTACTGTTGGAGAGCCAGTTGCTGGACAGCAGAGGTCAATTTCTGTGATATCAACATCTGCTGTACCTGATGGTAGTATCAGGTGGTAAACAGAAATGAAGTGCCTTGTCAGAGACTCTGTAGTTTCATAAAACTGTTGGTTTTCATAAAAGCATGATCCAGAAGAGAAACATAACTACCCTGGAGCACCTTATCTTGGTCACTGTATTGAGGATTTGTAAAGCAGAGTACCTACATTTTTAGATATTGACATGTTGGCTTGACTGCAGCTTTTCGTTTTCTATATTCAGTTGGTTTCTTGAAGGCATACTGTTGTATTCAGACATGTAGAAAAATCAGTTTGGTGCTTACTGTTGCTCACTATTTGTTTAAATATTAACCTCCTTAAGAATATTAAAAGTACGAATGAGAGGCATACAATCTTGGTGTGGAAACTTCTTTCGATAGTGGAAGCAATCAATTTTTCTGTTACTTCTGTGTGTGTTTGCAAATTACTTCAAGTTTTGTATTTTGCATGCATTATACTTGTTTTTTTCTCTTTCTGCTGATGGAAATTGACCTCAGAAATAGTGACAGAAAACAAGAAGAGACCAATTGTTTGTTAGTTAGAGTAAGTAGAGTCTATTGGCACTACTAGCCAATGCACCCTTAATACATGTGATGTTTTCTCTTCGTTTCAGGTCCTGTACAGGGTCAGATGCAGTTCCCCTCTGGCTATGGCTCGCATCCTCCGAACTATAGTGTGCCCTCAGGACACTATTCCGAAGTGCCCAATAAAGCTGCTGCTTCCCATTTGGATAATCAGTATAGAGCCTCTTACTACCCTACTTACTATTCAGCACCAGCACAAAATGTTATGACACCTTCTGTGGGTACCAATGTGTTGAACACACAGGAATCACAGCAGTTGTACAACAAAACTCCTCCCCATACAGTGGGGTCAGCTGAAGGACCTATTCAAGGAGCAATACCACCTGCATCCTACTTGCATACGAATGCTCAGCAGTCATATTCAGCATTTGGTAATCTCTACAGCACTTCTGTCAGCTCTTCAGTTGCGTCTCAGGGATTTCCCCTTGATTCTGGTCACTGCACCATGCCCACCACGCCCGTGGTTTCTGGTACCATGTATCCTAGCGTTTCCTATCCTGCGGCTGCTGGCAGTGTGTATGGGAAGGCATTTACCTCTCAGAGCCTACCTGCTGTTGGACAATTCAAAGAGACAAATACGTTTTCTAGCTGGAGTATATCAGTACCTCATTCACTTCAACAGCATGTTCCCATGGGATATAATTCAACATTATCAACTATGTCATCTGCTCAGTCCGTTCAAGGCAACCTCAGCAGGAATCTCACTGGGTCAGCTGCTAAAGTAAACAACCAAATAAATACAGGTATGGTATTATTTGAAATATAGTGAACTTCCAGATGCGTCTGGGAAGCATCAGAAATCATGTGCATTTGTTGGTTTGTACTTGTTCACTATGTGAAATCCTGTATCGTAATTTAAAATTCTGTCCTTATTCATTCTTGAAGCTTTTCTCATTTGGTTACCACAGTCCTCACAATAGCAGCTAATTATATCACTGACGTGTTTCCATTGAGAGACAGAAAGAGACACTATTTGGGGGATGCACTTAGTTTATTGGTTTTTTTTTTTTTAATGTAAGTGGCCTTGGAAGGATATTGTTTCATGCAGTTTTGAAGGAATATGTGATTTCTGTGATATGACTATTAATCATAAACATATTTTTTTCCCTTTCTGGCTAGAGATTTTTTTTTTTAAGTCGTGATCTAAATTGATTGTTTAAATTTTACCTAAGGAACACGAATGTACTTTTTTCCTCAGGAAGATCAGAAAAAGTGGAAGCCTACATGGGTTTGGAGGCAATTGAAGTTTTTTTAATTAACATTTTTGATAAACATTTGAATCAGAGCATAATTTTGGTGTTTTTAGCTGATTTTTGTAAGCAACAACTCAATGTTTTTAGTATGGAGGTAGCTATGAATGAAGTTGCGAAGGTGCCAGTTGAAGGCAAGTACGTTCAGTTCTTCCTAGTAGCTGCAGCTTCTGCTTCGTGGGAAAACAGTACAAGTTCACAGGGTAGGCAGTGCTTGGTAGGAAGGGTGGCAGAGATTAGAGATGTGGGAGTGCCTCCACACTGAAATTTGTCTTTCTCTCCTTCTGAGAGCGCAATAGCATGTGCAGGAAAAATGTTTTTTTTTCCTATACTGATAGTTTTCTGACTTCATGCAGTTTTGACTTGTAAGCTGTGCAAGACTGATGCTTTTGTTTCTGAGACAGGTACTAGAGAGCTGTATAATGTTTCCTTTTTTTATGCCAAATATTCCAGATTATAGTTTAACATTGGAATTATGTTAGCAGTCCTTGTAGCTGAGGTTTGCTAAAACCAAGGGCATATGAAAGGTCATGGTTTTGATGATGGTAAAGCTTTGCCTGGGAAAACCAGCTAAACTTAAATCAAGCTCATCTAATCCATACCAAGATTGAATTTAGTTTCAATATTGTTTTTTTGTCTCCCAAGACTAGGATGTAGAGTGTCATCCTTCAGCTCAGTTTTAGTGGTTTGAATGTTAGTAGATCTCAGTCTGTCTCTGTGAGGTGCTCTGTGCGATTTTATTTAATATTTCAAAACCATAAACCAAAATACTGTTTCAAAAAGAAAAATAGGGAGCTCCATAAAAAGCTTCTGAAGTTAATGGCATTTCAAGGTTGAGCATAAAAATGGATTCCTTCAAGGGCTAAAGGTTTCAGACTCTGGCAGAAGATAATTATTCTGTTGAGCACAGAATGTACAGCTGGACTTGACAGAATGCAGGTGTCATTTCAGAATAGTAAGATTTGCAGTAGTCATGTTATTGTTTGTTCAGACTCTTAGTGTTTTATTTATAGAAATTTTTAATTTGAATGCCTGTTAATTTTATTTTTTTGGGGGTGTCTTGAAATCTATTATTTGTTCATAACGGTATTTTTTGTAAGGAACAGCTGTTTTAAAGGTGAAACAGTGGAGCTGACCAGACCATGAAGAGCAATATGAGCAATTAATAGTCTTATTTCTGAACCATTCAGTGCTCTTCGTAAGGGAGTGATTGAGTTAATATATGGCCTCAAGAAGAAGTAGTAATATCACACTTGAATTTCAAAAAGCTGATGATAGAACTGGCTGTGGTAGTGGTGTGTAGTGAGTACACACTTTGCAGCTAAAAAAAAAAACCACTGATCCACTGTTTCTGTTACACTTCAGTAATATTGCAGTACTTGGTTTGTTTACCAGACTGTAGGCATAGTTACTTAAACCACATTCAGACTATTTCTGAGCTTGTAAAGCTGCTGAGATAGGCATCCCCTGTGCTTCACTGCACAGTGGACTGGATTGTGGAACTGATTTATCTGGAGAATAGTGTTTTTTCTCTTCCCTCTGAATCCTAGTTCAACAGCAGCACACAAATGAATATGTATTTACAGACAGGGAAGGAACAAAGAAAGGCAGCAACCAGTAGCTATGCTGAAGGAAGAGCCAGGCTGCTCTGTTACTAAAGTCTGAAGACTTACACCATTTTTGAAGTCGGGGGCTAAACAGGCTGCCTCCAGTAATATCCGACTTTTTTTTTTTAGACTAGAATTCAACATCTTTGGCTAAAATATATTAAAAATGCAGTTGCTACAACACCTGGCTAATAAAAGATGGCAAATAATTGTTTGGCCCTGGCATAACTGATTATCTTTTTGGGACACTGATATGCTTTCCAAATTTCCCAGTGCAGTCTTATTGTTCTTAGAAGGAGTTATTTTATGTATTCTAAGCCTTTGAAAAAAAAGAGTTGGTTCTTGAAAATTATTTGCCGTTTCTTGTACATCCTTGGAAAGTGTCTGAGTACAACACACATGGAAGTTAGGAAATGATGAATGATTCATAAGAAGAATTATTTTTTTTTAATATTTCATTCTCCCCATTGATCTCCAGGAAGGACACAATGATGGAAAACAGTTACAGCCTGTTCTATGCATAGTTTTTAGCAAATTTGTTGGAAAAAAAAGTTTAAGATATACTGAATTTCCTAAATGTGCTTTCTGTGACCGTTCGTGTAAAGAAATTTTGATGTGGTATCCTACTACTAGTCAGAGTGCCAATAGGACAGTTTGCTGTCATTGCAGCTGTGCTGTGAAAGAAGATGCCTTACAATGCTTAAATTATAAATAAGCAAATCTTACACTGTCTTTCAGGATACTGCTGTCTTAATGTATTTTTCACGAGCAGTTTTGTGCAGTCAGTGAACACTGAAAGCTCCCTGTGATGAAAATGAAACATCTTTATATAGAAGAATGCCGTGTTTTTGATAAAATGTATGTGTTTAAACAAGACTTACATAGGAAACTTAGGCTGGCATAAGCTTTTCAGAAGTTTGATTTCTGAATTGTGTTCTTCTTGAATCAGAAAGGTTCTAAACATTGGACTTACAGTTGCATTTTTAAATAAACCATTTTGTGCAGGGCCTTGGAAAGCCCCCAAAGTGATGAATATATTAAGATCAAACCTCTGAGCTGCTGTATGTCACATACTGAGGACACAGAACTACAACAAAATCTTTTTCTAAAACTTTGTCAGCCACTGTCTGAAATCACTCAAGTATTTCCAGTGAAGCTTCCTGAGAATTCACTAGAAGAAATTTATTTTAAGAGGAATCTCTTGCTGTGAGTTCACCTGTTTTGATGAATAGCAGCCAGTGAGAATAATTTTCTTTGCTTTAGAAAGTATAAATAAAGTAGAATAGAAATAGTTAATTTGAGATTTTTCTGCTTACTGGTTTAAACTAGTTTTTTCTAGCAAAAATACCCTCTTCTAGTTTTAAAGTCTATATTTCAACAGAACAGTGTTGGTATAAATCTGTCCAGAAGCAGTGTTATGCTATGTAAATAATATATTTTGTATTATTTAGGCTTTTTGTCTTTCTAGGTCAGTAGCTTTTCTTAATGTTTTTTCCAGCTTATTTCAGCTGAAATCAGTGCACTCTGATTTTTATTGGTGCTTTCCAGTCAGTGTGGATGTCAGCCAGGATGCCCAAATTTTACTGGACTCCTCCCTGCCTCCCTGAAGAGGAGGAGACTGAGAACTTCTGCGGGTATATGGTATGGGTTTTTGCTTCCTGGGTCTTGTCTACCGTCCTGTAAACGTAGGCAGTCTGCCTGAGCAGCAGACACTTTAATTTCTTTATCTCACGCACATCTTTGCCCGTATGTCAGGTCAGGGTCTAAAGTCCTTGCTGCCCCAGTTCCATAGGAATGTAGGCTATAATCCTGTAAATCTGCTAATATAGGTGTGGTTGGAAAAAGGGGAAGGACTGCAGCTGAGATAAAGTTGGGGAGATGGGATGCTGTTGAAAACCAAGCTGCAGGGTAGTGGTAAATCTCTTAGTAGAAATTACATGCTGTGTCGTGGGGTGGGGGAATCAAGATTGTAGCTGTAGCAACTCAAAGGGAATTGTTCTTGTCCCTCTTCTGAAAACTTGGGAAGATACTACCGTGGTGATACACTGTTTAACTACTGCCTGTAGGTCTCAATTTGAAAATTAAATAAAAATTCAAATGATAGTGTGTAGGAAAAATGATGAATTACACTGCTAATTTGCACAGCTCTGTGGAGTCTTTCAGTAACCTTTTAGCTGTAGATCTTCATTGGTACATGGCTTTTGTAACCAAATGGTATAGTTGGTCACTTTTAGAGCTAGAGATGTTCATGACTGAAAGGTGCAAGGGAAAACTTCAGTGTACATTAAAGGTGAGAGGAGTGGAAGGTGAAAACTAGGAAATACCATGTCAATGAGATTGAGTCTTACATTTATTGCAGCGTGACAAAGCTCTTGGCTTCTCATGGTATTGGTTGGTGGGAATGTTGTATGGCCTGATCGGACTTGTCTTGCATAAGCTGGTGGGAAACTTGTAGTCCAAACTGGTGTTGAGTCCAGCTTTGTCTTGAGCTAACATATGCGATCCTAAATTGATCAGTACTTGTATGACAGGGTGCAATCTTGTTACTGTCCAGAGGCAAAAAAAAAATTGATAGCAAAATTACCATAACAGTAAATTGTCTCATGTGATGATAGTTACTAATGACATATTTCTAAAGATTAACTTTGTCGAAGTGGTTTTGGTTTTGGTTACTTACGGCTTTTGAAAACTTTCTGGAGTCACCAAATAAACATTAACATGTAATTTTGCAGACAGGCTTTTTTTGTACAAAGAGAAGGTTACATCATATTTTTTCTCAGGAGTTTAAAAATGTTTTCTTACAATACATGTAAAAGATCCATGTAATTTTGAAGGATATTTTGGATAACTTTTATTAGAGAATAGATCCTAGTACATGGCAGGAAGGTATTACATCTTCAACTAATCTAGGTGTAAATTGGTTTTGGCTTTGAACATGTGACACTGTGACTTTACAGCATTTAGCATGCTCTACAGCAGTGCTTGATGTTGCGAGCATTGCTGTATTGACTTGAAGTGTGGAAAATAACCATAACCTCATAAACAACTCTCTGCTACAAAACCTGGGTAAGCACACTAATGTCACAAAGAACTTCCCTTGTTGTCTTGCATATCTTGCTTGAGAAAGCTGTGGAACTACCCTAACGAACATTTCTGCTGACTGGTGCTGGTGCTTCTGTGGTGAGTCTGCAAGGCAGAATGTGTAGAAGCAGAGGTTGTAGCAAGTACATTTCAATAGAAAACTCTGTGTGTGTGTACTTTGGAGAAATACATATTTTGATAGTACTTGCGAAAAAGCAGTATGTATGCTTAACATTATATTTGAAAACTACATAATAAATAAAAGTTCTGTGAAGGGGTGAAAGTGTATGCTGTTATTTTTGATACTAAATTAGGAAAGTGGATCATTTTCAGCCATCTCTTCTTCTTACCACTCTAAAGGAAGCCTCAGCTTCCCCATAAAGTCCTTTCAGGTACCAACTCCAATTTAAGGAAAAGTGAGGAACTGTATGAACTACACTGCTATATGTGCAGAGGAAGCAAAGTGAATGGATGTGCATCCTCTGGGAAATTCTGTAACTAAAGTACTCTACAGACAGTGAATGTTGTTCTTGCTTAATTTCTATGTTTGTTTACTGAGTAGTATTGGTCAATCCATTTCCTTTCTATTCTTATTTTTAACAGTTTTGTCCATCAGTTTTTTTAGGAAGAATCATAATATGATGAATTTTTTCAATTTATAGTCAAGGAGCAACGCTCTTAAAAGCTAACTTAATTGAAGTTATATTGTCCTTTTCAGATAGGAATTTCAACTGGACTGTGTTAAATCTCTCAAAGCATTAATCTGACTTTTTAAAGCAGATTATATCTAGTCCAGATGTTTAAAACACATCAGAAGTTCTGTGGAATACTCAGCGTTGATTGAAACAGATTGCCTGGAATATGGGTCTCATAATTGAGTACCAAAATTGCAAAGTGCCAGCCCTTTGAGAGAGGTGGGATACTGGTCGACTACACAGCTGACTTTCAGGTTTCCTGCCTGTGGGATAAATATTGAGAAGGAGCTATCCTGCATGGACTGCATTCCCCTTATCTGGGAAGAGCAACCTGTGAAAGCATGGACTTGTGGGGATGGATCAAAAATGGCTTAATTTAGCTTCCGTTTAATCTTGATCTTACTACATCATGCTTTCCTTTTTGCTGTTATTTGTCAGAGCAGTTTGTTCATTTTAATGGAGTTTTAACATTATAGGTATTTAACTGAAAAAAAAAAAACCACCAACCAACTTTTCCATATATGCTTGTTTGAAGGCATCTCTCTTTAAACTACTGTATTGTTTTTGTAGTTATTGTGAAATCAAATGTGATTGCTTGTGTTGTCTAATTGTCTGTGCAAATACAAACAAAGCATTCCTGCTTTCTGCTGTTGTTTTCAGGTGGCATTGATTCTTCACAACCCGTGCACTCTATTAGCCAGAGCATTCCGTTTTCCCAGCCTGGGGCTGGGACATCTGTTTCCTCTGCTCTGATCTCGTCAGGAAGGACACCTGCACCAAGCCTTTCTTCACAGCCACGATCTTCACCCTCTGTTACACAGTCACCAGAGTCAGCCCTTCAGGAAGGTACTAAAAGAGAATGGGAAGTTCCAATACAGACTTCTGCCCTGTTTCACACATGCACGTGCAACCTGGAAGCTTTATTGCTGCTCTTCTGCATTTGTCTGACTGGAGTACATCTCTTGCATCTTGTCAGGCTCCCTTAGTGTTCCTCTTTGGTACCACCTTGGTTCTAGCTTCTCTTAGCTCTTCTGTTCGATTTCCTTTGGCCATATGTCATCATTGGCTTGTTTGTCTTGTTGGCAGTCTCACACATCTCTTCTTTAAAAAGCCCTTGTTTTAGTTCCCTTATTTTTCCTGAAAAGCTGATCACTATTTAGGCTTCTTAGAAGGAGATCTTAGAAGTAGCTTTTGTAATCAGTTGGTATTGAAAAATCAGATCTAAACTAGCAATTTGCTAGTACTAGCGCTGGGTAACAGAGTGAGATTGAGTGTTAAAGTCAAAGCAAGAGAAATGTTTTCTTATTCCCTAGCTGTAAGCTCCGGTGGAAAGCTGCTGCACGAGTTCTTGTGGGAGAACAGAGGAGTTCTTGTATAAACTCCATCCTGTTCTGATGTTGGTAGCCTCTTGAAAAAGAATCAGTTGGGTCTTGAGCCTTCTTCAGCCGTGCTAATTCTGCCCTGATGTTTTGACTTGCTACTATTCCAAATCTAATTTACTGCACTGATTTATAATTGTTATTTTGATCTGTAGTTCCTCTTGGTAATTTCAAAATTTTAATTTCGTATGGAAGAACAACTCATTGTGTGAGATGAAAGTAAGCATTTATTTTTTCCAGAACGATGTGATATGTCTAGTTTTCAAAATAATGTGACTGTCACAGCATGTTACTTACTCTTAAATGTCAAAGTCCTCTGACATAAATGTCCAGATTTCCCCTTTTGCTCCATTTCTTCCTGTTTCTGGTGGAGTGGAGAATGTAAAGAAATAACTTGTCTGTGAGTCAGCTCTGTTTATCTTACAGGCAAAAAGATACTTCCTGATTCTTATGAAGTCCGATGTACAGTGTACCATTTTAAGGAAAGTAATAAATCAATTTTTGGAACTGTGCTTGGTTCTTGCACAGTTTTGTAGCTGATTTTGGTACTGGATAGAATTTGTAGTGTGAATGCATTTGCTAGAAAAAAACATTGCTTCATCTTCCAGCGAAATCACGTAACTGTGTTTCTAACAAGAAAAAGGATTTTAGCTGTTTTAATTGTGCTTGCCTTAACGTGCAATATATGAGTTCTTGCAGCGATTCCTGTATAATGTGTGAATACTTCCTACATTAAATACAAATTACTGCCCTCACTGCTGAACTCTTCACTAAATTAAAATACTTTCAGTAAGTGGAGGTTAATGCAATATGTAGCTGAATGAGCGCACTTTAAAATCAACAAGATATGTATGTCAGGAATATATAGATAAGTCATCAGGAGTTTGCATTGATCTAGTTGTATTTACGTTAATATAATCAATAATAAATCCATGTGCATGTCATCACATGTATGTTTCTATGTTCAGATGATATTTTTATGACCATTAGAAGATTTCAAACTCTTTTCAGTTAGTTTCATTTGAGCAGTCTGAAATAGATAATGTACTCTTGCAATACCTTTTTATGAACAATTAAGTGTGATAACTTTATTTGTAGAAATTAACCTACTGAAAAAATCACACACATCTACTGAATGTTTGTCTGAGTTGTTAGGATTCAAAGTGTGTTTCTTATGCAGGGGTTAAACGGGCTGATTTTTTATCTTATGTTAGAGTAGTGTTGTCTACATGAAAGCACTCTGGAAAACCAGTTTGAATTAACTTTTAAAGTGAGTTTCATTGTTTTAAGCTCCTGTGTGGGCATTTCTATACAGAATTAAAATACTGCAATTGTTTAGTTGACTGAGTTCTAACAGGACAAAAAAACTTAAAATGTATTAAAGCCTATTTAGTCTTCTATAAATAGCCATATACTTTTAATGCAGATAACCTAATTTACTTGAAAATGGCACCCTAGAGATGAACTTTGAGAATACGTGTCCTGGCTGGATGTTGTTTGTAGAACTCCTTAGGTTTTATGTTGCTGAGAGGAGCTGATGTGTAAATGAAAATAATTCAAAGAGTTGAAGACAGGAGGAGGGTTCATTTTTGTAAGAACTACTATTTGTGATATGAAGATTTTAATGCCATAGTAAATTCATTGAAAATTAGGGTTATGGGTGGACAGCCAGTTAAAGAACTTCAGAATGTAGGGGGTTTTTTTTGCATGTGGTTATTTCATTTTCATTTTTGGTGGGGCTTCCATTATGAAACTTAAGTCACACAAAATGTATGCTTTATATTTTAAAAGTCTTTCGTGGTATGGGTGATTGTTACTTGAAATACCTAAATAGTTGGTTTATTTCATGGACAAAGGGGTTCTTAGCCCAATTTATCGTAACTTTTGTGTCTTCCCACCTACGTTTCTAGGTGTCTGTACAATATAGCAAGATAAAGCCTTAGGGTGCAATGATACTGTGTTACAGGTACACTGGTAGCAGGGTTTAGAAATTTCCAGTCCAAGAAATTAGTGATGATTTAAATTTGTGGTTGCATTTTAAGCCAGAACTATGAAGGAATCATACTCAAAATAAATAATGATTTCACAAAAAGCTTTTGCAGGTTGAAGAGTGGGAGTTTTTAACTTTATTAGCCACTCTGTAAAAGATATTAAGCAGAACTGAGCTGTCACAACAGAAATAATGATTAGGCATATGGTGGCACTTGGAACTGCTGTCTTCAGCCACCCATTTCTGCCCTTCAGTTGCTTTCTCTCATGTGCTGGCCTACTGGTGGCATGGCTGGGCAGGCAACCAGAATGGGAGGCTTCTCCACTTGAGAACCACTTTTTAAACTAGATTGTTTTTCAGCCATATCAGTTCTCGGCTTGTTTTTGTGGCTGAACAGTTGTGCTAGCACAATGCAGAAGTATCCTAAAAGCAGAAGTTTGTAGTACTGCTGGCAATGAAAATAAATATAAAAAAGAAATCTTCGCAGACTCATAAGGCTGGTAAAAGTCAAATCAGCCCTGCCTCCAGAGGATTCATAATGACATAGTTAATGATTACTAAACTTCTGTGTCACTAGCATATTTTTAATCTCTTTTTCTGTATTCTTTCTGAACACGTGTATCCTTTACGTATGTGACCAGTGACTGGAAAAGGGGGAGTTTTAGCAGTAAAAGCTTGTTTGTTTTCCAAAAAACATTCCAAAGACTCCAAAGTAGCATTATTAGAATGACTAATTCAGTCTTTTTTCTCTCATCTGCCCGTGCTTGGAATTTTTGCATTGGCATGCCCTTTTGAGGTAGATTTACTTTCTTCTCCTATCAGTGTACATATTTTTAGAGGTCCATCTTTGCACTCTCACACTGTGCCCATCTTCTTTTACTTTGGCTTGCTGTTTGTGTTACACTGCATCTTTTATTCTCATCCTGACTTTTTTCCCCTATTACTTGCATGTTAATTATTTTCAGTTGTTTTTTCTCCTTCACAATAGTGCGGTGGTTCTGTGTAGTTCCTTGGTAGCTCTCCCAGGCCTGAGAAGAGACATGGTCTCCTTGGCTGTAGCCTGGTTTTGCACAGAGAATCATTTTCTTGTATCCTTATCAAGCACATCCAGTAACCTTCATAAAAGCTTGGACTATGAATCACTTGAGTTAGTCCTGTGTTTTAGTAGTATAGAGAAACTGAAGCATTACACCTCCTCAATTGCACGTGGGTTGATTTTGCCTTCATCATTGTGACCACTGGTATTGTGGAGAAACTTGATTGGAATGAATGCACTAGATAAAGTGAGATAATATCAGTCTCTTTGTGCACTAACCTCTGTATGAAAGTTCAGCTTCTCAAAAGTGTTGTGATATGGTTTTGCTCTGTTTTCTTTTTACTTCCAGTGTTTGAATATATACTCTTCACCTTGATTCTGTTGTTTTTTCTAGAGTGAAATGGAAGTGGTCCTCTTGGGTTCATTTGTTAACCCTTTTGAAAAAGCCATGAAACTGCCAGCATTTTTAGCCCATAGTTTACTAAAATAAAAGTTGATATAGTTGATTGAAGTTGTGGATGGGGAGAGATTGTTAATTACCATGACAGTTTTAGATTGTGCATCACGTAGAACACTTTTGTAGCGCTTTCTGGTGTTAAAATAGAGAACAGTAGTGGTGCCACAGTGCTTCCACAGGGGAAAAAAGTCCCAAGCTCTCAAGAGCCTGAAAAATTCTGAAGAGTTTTGAAGGATTAGAGTATTTTCTTGCTATAGCAATGCATTGGATAGCTAAGAGAGAAACAGTGGTCACTTGCATTTATTTAAGATGCGTCTGCCTGACTACAGGCATATTTAAAAGTCTTTGCTAACCGTGCTCTGTGACAAGAGGCACTTAAGACCTCTTAGAGGTGCTGAAATTGCATCAGTGATTAGTAATGTAGGATATTAATTATAAGCTATTTGTGCATGCTTTGCTCTGTTTTAAAATGGTATATGTGTGTGCTGCTTTTGTGTATTGTTCACATATGTTTAGAGTAGATATTGTAAAAAAAACAAACAAAAAAGCAACAACAAAAAAACACTACCAAAAAAGCCACTAACAAACCCTACACATTATGGTTTGGCGGTGACTGTGGCAACAGTTGTTGAGTTGTCACCAGATCTTAAAAGTGGATAGTGTATTTAGGTGCTCAAATACAAGTCTGTGAGCCTGAATTTAGGCAGTAATTTAAAAGTAACGCTAACCAAGTTTTCAGGTATACCTCACTTAAATTTCACTGTGTTGCCAAGGTATCTGTTTGTTCTCTCGCATGTTGTGGCAGCAGTGTATGTCATTAATTTCTGGTAGCGTTCAGAATTCCAATGTGAGTGATTCTGGCCTTAAAAGGGGCAGGTGTGCCAAGAAAGAGTTTAACATTAGTGTTTTCATAACACAATTTGAATTTCTGGGAAGGAGCTCATTTATATGTATTAACTTATGAAAGTGTTCCAGTGGACAAACTCATATTAAATACATAGAAAGTCTGTGTGTGTGTGTTTAACTTCCTGATACACATGCGTGCGCACACACATGCACATATATATATAAAATTTCCTGCCAACTTCCATGTGCTACTAATACTTTGCTAAACTAGCCCACTAAAAACCGCTTCTACGGTACTGCTCATAATAGTTCGTATATGGACTATAGTTCTGTGGTCTAGGGTTGCAGATTATCTATTTGCATGTTGGGATTTTCTCTGGAATGGCAAATTTCTCTCACTTTTAATGCAGTGATTTGTGACTTGTTTCTCATCTTTCCTGTCTGTCTGACTCTTATGTTTGTGCTTTCCACTTCACAGGCGTGCAGTATGGTGGATATGTTAATAACCAAGCTAGCTCTGCACCAGCTCCCTTGTCATCAAGTTCAGATGATGAGGAAGAGGATGAGGAGGATGAGGAAGCAGGTTGGCTTTAGCTTTACACCAGTGTCTTGTTCTCTTCCTACTCAGTTTTGTTCCATATTTCCATCCCCTGAAACTTTTTTCCTTGAAGACAAAATGTCACTCTGACTTATCATGTATCAAGTTAACTAGACATTTCCCAGCTGTTACTAGTATAGTAAACAAAAATGAGTTCAGTACTGGTCAGGAAAGGGTCTCTTTTTTTTGTTTGTTTTTGTTCTGTTAATACCAGATGTTTTATGTATCTAACAAAGTAATATTCACAACTTGCAAGATTCCCATATTTTTAGTATTTTGATTTGCCGTGGATTTTAAACTCTTACCTGAAGATAATTAGCTCTAGAACTTAGACTGATAATTGCTTATATTAAGCAACTAGATGCTGTTTGTATCATCACATAAAACAGTGTTTACGTTTTTTTCCATTTTGTGCATAGGGAACTCTTAGAATTAAGGTGGTAAAGTAAATATTGAAAGGTAGTAAGTGTGCTTTTTAAGATAGTAAATTAATTTGTGCTGCTTTTTTTCTCCTTCTAAGGTATGTCTCTATGGTCAGGCACGTAGGTTCAGTTTTAACCTGCTTGCTTTGTAAGGAATTTAAAATTTTTTTTTTTTTTTTTTAAGAAGCAGTTTGTCCTGATTGAATGAAATGTTATGTTCTTGGTTGCAAGGATTCTGCCTGTATTTGTCAGAATTGTGTGGTTTTGTGAGTTTGGTGTTGCTCACCACCTTTGATTCTTGATTGGTAACTTTTTTCCTTCTAACAAAGAAAAGTCTTTACAAACTGTATATGGGTGGTAACAGTGTAAAAAGCTTTTTTGAGATTAAACATTAGACTTCAACCCTTGCTGACAGATGGAAGTAGCAGCACATACCTTGTGCTGATGTACTACTCCCATTTGTGTGTGCTGGCCTTGAGTATTAATTTGGGATAGCAAACTTTTTAAACTTTTCCTTTAATCTTATAATTCATGTTGTAACTAGGCAGAAAAAATTCGGTGTCATATAATTCTGAGTTTTACTAAAATAATTAAGTCATAAAACTAGAATACTGTGAAAATAGTGCCCTCTTAATGATATAATGAAGAATGGAGCAAAAGAATGATGACATCCAGATCATGGTTAAGAACAGTGTCCTGGTTTCAGCTGAGATAGTTAATTTTATTCTCAGTAGCTGCTGTGTTTTAGATCTAGTACGAGAGGAATGTTGGTAACGCTGCTGGGTTTAGTTGTTGCTGTGAAATCAAGGATGTTTTTCAGTTTCCCATATTCAGCTGATGAGCAGGTGTGCAGGAGCTGGGAAGGGAGCACAGCCAGGCAGGTAGCCAAGCTGGCCAATGGAAATATTCCATACCATAGATGTGGTGCTCAGTTTGAGACAAAGTTTTCATATTCCCTACCATCTTTTGCTCTCAAGTTCTGTGCTTCACTAAAGCTTGTAGCCTTTGAGCTATCATTGTATTTAAATTTGATTTTATGCGGAAGAGTGAAAGGACACCCAGGTTCAATACATAGGCTACCTGATGAATAAACTTGCTTTTTCATGCCCTGTCACCAGGGGTTAATACAAATCCTAAACAGATCCTGTAAACAGGTTTCTAGCTCAGGCTGTGCCAGTAGTTTTATGGGAAATAAGTGTTGGACATCTGGCTGCTTGTGTTTGTGTAGCTTCTCAATTCTTTTGTTGCTCTTGCAAGCTAGATCTTTAACTATGTTGCAAAAGAGTTCTTGAAAACTCTGAAAGCAAAAGTTATATTGGTAGAATAATTATTTAACAGTAAAAACATGTTATAAGTATTACTTTTGCCTAAGCAGTGTTTTCTAATATTTTTTTTCTTCCTAAAGCCATTTTTCTGTCTTCCAAATGTGTGCATATTATGCTAAAGTAAACTGACGGCTGTTGTGGCTTAATTTAAGCTTAGGAAAACTTTTGTGGAAATTGTTGTGGGTTCTTTTGAGGGACAGTATGTGAGATTTCCATGACACGTGTGACCAGCTTAGAGTTTGAAGCTACTTTTGGTCTGCAGGAAACCGTGCAACTCATTTTGAGTTAACTATTTATTTTCCAGTGGAGAGTAGAATAGGACACAGTGTAAGTGTTGGGACTCTGACAGTTCTCAAGAATATGTTACAAAATTCAGAAGTTCTTTAGAGGAAAAGACTTTATGTGAAAGGTCTTCAGTAAGTATACGAGATACTTAGTAAAAGGATTCACTTGCTTATTTTAAGTTTGGCAGACCTTGTTCGTGTTTCAGAATATCTGAGATAATATGCTCTGACTAGAACGTTTCTGTATGTCAGAAATTATGCGTAGTATTTTTTGTAGTAGAATTACAACTGAGATGCACTATTATATCTTACTAGTGCAGACAGCAAACTCATTTTGTATGTAATTGTGTTATAGATGGGTATAATTTTGTGAATACAATTTACTGTGAGAAAAACTCTGTGAAGAGTGACCGGTTAAATCACAAAGCTTGAACTAGTGTGTTGCATGTTCATGCTGTGCTTATATGCTCTTGGTATTTTTTTGAAATGCGGAATGAACTTCTAGTCAAAAAAGAAAAACTTCTTGGAAATTCTTAAATGTTGATCTTGTTGACCTAATAGAAGCGTATGTTGGCTTTTCTATAGTAGGACTTGTCAAACCTTAGAAAGCTGTGTTCCTGCTCAGGGATCAAAATAATGATTCCATTTTCCTTCGGTGTTTAGAATAGAAAGAAAGATAAAATTCAGTAGGAAAAGAAATCTTGCAGTTGTGTCTTGTATAAACTTAAGAAAAACAAAGGGAAATCTACAGTGAAAAACAGTCTGAAAATTAGCATTGTAGGAGTTTCACACTGTTAATATGTTATTTAAAATAAAATCTGTGGTTAGTGTTACGTGTTTTTTTAATAGTTTTTCTGTTCTTAGCTGAGTGCTTTAAAGGCGAAATGCTCAAAAATAATCTGTACAGTCATGATGTTGCCGTGGTATTAATGTGTGCCAAATTTCAGTGATGTTATGTTTCCATATGCAAGAGTCTCTTTACTTGGAAATCCCAGCTGAAGGGGGATCAAATCTCAAATGTTCCACCATGGAAGTTCTCCATTGAAATACTTTCACCTTCACAATGGGATGTGTCATCACGGTTGATCCTTCTGAGTAGAACAGCATAAGTGAAGGAAGTCACAATAGAGACGATTTTAAAAATGTTGTACACTGCTTCAGTAGATGTAGTCTAGAAAGAACTTTTAGTTTAATAGAAAAATACTTTTTTTATTTCAAGAAACAACTTTCTAAACTGTTTTTGTCCTTTTCTCATTGATCTCTCTTTTGCTGTTTGTTTGGCATGTGCTTGTTTGTTTGTTTTTATTATGTTGATTGTTTATCTCTTCCTCCCCCTCCTCTTTGCAGTGCTAATAGATTTCAAGTCTTAGGGCTGAAGTGGTCTTTTTTCCCAGGATCTTTCTTGACAGTTTCTTACCAAAGTTTTTAGAAAAAATTCAGTCTCTTACTTCTCAAAAATCTGCGATTTCTGAAGCACCTAACTTTAAATTATTTTCCTCCCCCAGCAATTGATAGTTCCTCTACTACAAGCAGTGCCTCTCCTGTTCTAAACAATTATGATGCCCTGGAAGGAGGTGGCTATCCAGGTAAGCAATTTATCACATGTTAGTTCTGAATTGTTTGTTTGTGATTTAAATGTTTACTGTTGATTATTTTTTCTATTTCTGCTGTTTTTTATTAATTAACAAGTAAGTAAAAGGAAATGCCTATGAAAGGGGAGGGGGGAGAATCATCAGAGAACGTACCTCACTTTTTTAATCACTTTTCACAGTTTTAATACTGCAGTTGGAGTAACGATTGAATAAAACTTCCCTGTATCATAAGTCATACTTTCCATTATAATATTGAGAACAATGCTGAAAGTGTGCTCTGTGTGAAAGCAGACAGCTTTCTCTAGACTATACTGTGGGCCTGATTGTGTTGACATTAGTAGCTGATAATAGTTGAGACGCCACTACTAGCAGACTACCTCAGTCTTGAAATCTGTAGAGCTGTCATATTCAGATCAGGTGGAAAAGATTCTGTTCAATGTGGGTATGTTAGCCATTATTTTAAAAGATAATTGGATTGATTTGAGGGTCTCCATCTCTGGGTCTTTTGCATTGATCTGGCCACTGAGAATGTCAAAGTAGTTTGCTTAGTTTGGTGGGTTCCTGTGTAAAGTAAAATCTCTGCCAAGTAAAAAGCCGATATTGTTATCCGCATAGGGTCTAGCTCATGCAGTAAGGGTAGCAGAGGTATGGCTGCAGGATTATGAATTCTGATTTCTCAGCTAATAACTAAACATTTTGGTTCTGCCGAAGGCGTATTCTAAAAATAATTTGTTCCTTTTGTTTTCCTTAGAGTGACAGGATCAGCTTTATATTTCTTCAATATGTTGATTCCCGCCCCCCCCCCTTCTCCTGGAGCACTCATGCCAAACATAGTTTCATGGCAGTTGGTTTCTTGAGTTGTTGGTTTCTTCGCTTGCCACTTTTTCCAGTGGATTTTACCAAGCTTAAGTTCTTCTGAAACTTAGTTCACATTTGTAGACATTTCTAAAGAGTAGTTTCATCTCTTTACAACTGTTTTCTATGAATTTAGGTCTATATGTTACTTTCAGTTTGTCCTTTAAAGATAGTGGGACCAAACTGTGCTGGAAGGATATACAGGAGGGGCTTGCATTACTTCAAGAAAACCTCTGTGTCTACATTTAGAGGATAGTTCTGTTGCCTTAGCCTTAAGTTTGAAAAGTATTTGAAAGTGGTAGAGGAGAGGCTAAGCATGAATGGTCTCTTCTACCATTTATATCGAGTGCAAATAGGGCTTTTTATTTCTTTCTTATTCCATTGAAATACTTTTTTTTTTTGTTAGGTAGCATTTTGTTAGTAGTCATACAAGTCTATGGTCATTTTCTCATGTATACCCTCTTTATACATCAAGTTGTTTATCTGCACTGATCAAATAACTTAGCAAGGAAGACTACTTATAATGTAAAAACTTATAAATGGAAAAAGTGTTGTTTGTTAAGGATTTAGTAGTTGTCATGTAAACTAAGAAAGAAATAGTAAGTATGTTCAATACCTGTGGGATTTCTTTTCTCCTTCCAGAGGCACGTTCTGTGACCAGCAGCCCAGTTCCTGCTCCATCAGTCCCCCAAACATCAAAAGCTTCTAAGCCCTTTGGTTATGGATATCCAACACTGCAGCCTGGCTACCAAAATGCAGCACCACCTACTCCTGTGCAGCCCAGTAATCCAGGACACCATCCTGGGCTTCAGCACTATCCACAGGTTTGTATTTTTAATTTAAAAGTTGCTTCATGAAGTAACTTCAAGGGAAAAGTCCTTTCTGTATGATATATTTCTTTTTTTAAATATATTTTCGTATTTTGTTTTTATAATTTCTGAGCCAATAAATGTTAAGTATAGTGTTGATGTCATAGCTCTGGATCTGAATTTCTTATTAGAAGGATTTTGAATTAAAATTTTAAGTGTGTGTCCAGACAGTTTAGAATAGTTTGAGTTGGAAGGGACCTTTAAAGGCCATCTAGTCCAACCCCCTGCAGTGAGTAGGGACATCTTCAACTAGACCAGGGTGGTCAGAGCCCCAGCCAACCTGACCTTGAATGATTCCAGGGATTGGGGCATCTACCACCTCTCTAGGCAACCCATTCCAGTGTTTTACCACATCATAAAAAAATTTCTTTCTTATATCTAGTCTGAATCTATCCTCTGTTAGTTTAAAACCATTGCCCCTTGTCCTGTTGCAACAGGTCCTGCAAGAAAGTCTGTCCTCATCTTTCTTAATAAGCCTCCTTTAAGTACTGAACGGCTGCTATAGGGTCTCCCCACAGCCAGAAGGAGACTTCTACAGACTGAAGAACCCTGACTTTCTCAGTCTTTCCTCATAGGAGAGCTGTCGTCCTCCTCTGGCCCCGCTCCAACAGCTCCATGACATTCCCGTGCTGAGGGCTCCAGAGCTGGATGCAGGACTCCAGGTGGGGTCTCACCTGAGTGGAGGAGAGGGGCAGAATCACCTCCCTCGACCTGCTGGCCGCACTCGTTTTGATGCAGTCCAGGATATGGTTGGCCTTCTGGTCAGCGAGCGTGCGTTGTTGGCTCATGTCCAGCTTTTCATCCAGCGGTAACCCCAAGTCCTCCTCGGCACAGCTGCTCTCAATCCCTCCCTCCCCCAGCCTGTATTGATAGTGGCGGTGGCCCCAGTCCAGGTGCAGGACCCTGCACTTGGCCTTGCTGAACCTCATGAGCATGGCATCATCCACAGTTTTAAGGTTTGGTATTTCAAAGAGCTGTACTTTTTGATAGGAAACCATAAAAAAGCATAATGAAGTACTTCAGTAAATACACATGTGATCAGAGCACTTTTATAAGCTATGGTCTCAAGAATTACATCACCTTACCAGCAAGGCATGGCATAGGGTCCAGATGAAGGAGTTCTGTAGAACCTGTGCTGGGTGTGTGATGGAGAAGTCTGCCTGCATCTGCTCTATTTTCCTGGAAGAGAGAGCACCAAACACTCAAGTTGTGTACAATCATCTGGCTCCCATTGCATGCGGGTAACCAGTAGCAGCAAAATCTGAAGAAGAGACAGATGCTGAGGCAGAATACTTCTCTGCACTGCTTCGGCATTTGTGTATGTGTGAAGGGGTGTAGAAAATGAAACCTACTGACCTACAAATTCCACTCTCTGAAAGAAGTCCTAGCTGGCAAATGGATCAAAGCTGCTGTTGTAGTACCATAAGTTAGCATATAATATCCAAGAGTGCTTTTATTGTTATAGAGGTAATGTAAAATGTGACCTGGAGGGAATGTGTAATTTTTAATTTTTTTTTTGAAGTTGAAAAACTTAGCTTCATCTTCACTATAATGCAAGATGGAGTTAGGCTCTTTTCAGGAGTACACAGTAAAAGGACAAAACGCAACAATTACAAGTTGCAGCAAGTGAAATTTTGGTTGGACCTATAAGGAGAAAATTCTTCAGAATGGGAGTGGGGAAGCAGTAGTACAGATTGTGCTGTGACGTCGTCAATCCTTAGATACTTTCAAAATTCAGCTGGAAAAGGCTATGAGCAACCTGATCTGACTCTGAAGTTAGCTTTGCTTGAGCAGGGGGTTGGGCTTCCAGACCTCAGAGGTGCCTTCCAACCTAACCTTTTCTCCTTTTCTATGGTGTTTTGTTTTGTTTTAATTTAAAAATAAATACATAAAAACCAGTTTCTGGAACTTTTTTTGAAAAGTAACATTGTAACATCTTTGAAAGAGGGGAAGAAAATTGTCAGCCTTGCTGGTAACTTGTTTTCTTACGCCTGGAAAGCTTGAAGGATTGTGTGTGACTTGCAATGTTGATTTGTATCATGAACTTGAATTTTGTCCAATGATACGTTTTTGGAAGGTATGTCACATTTGTCTTAACATTTTTAAATTTCTACTGTACAGCTCTTTCCTTGTTTGTTTGGGTTTGTTACTAACTACTGCTGTATCTGTTTTTTAATACATGTCTGGAAGAATAGGGATTACAAGATTTAAGGTTGTTGTTTAAACATGATCCTGTGTTTACCCATTTGCAATGCTCTTAATTTTTTCAGCAATATTCAGGGGTGAACCAGTTGTCCTCTTCCTTGGGAGGGTTAAGTCTACAGCATTCTCAGCAGCCAGAAAGCTTGAGACCAGTAAACCTTACACAAGACAGAAATATTTTGCCTGTATCTTCGGTTCCAGCACCTGTGCCTAACTTGAATTCTGATCTTAGGAAATTAAACTGCAGTCCAGAGTAAGTGTACTGTTTCTAGAACAGCATCTTACATTTCTTGGTGGCTTAATTATTAATGTGTCAAAAAATGGCTAAACTGACTTTTGACTTTAAATCTTTTTGATGAGCCAATATAACCCGTTTCACTTGAAAAGAAATTTATCGTCTGCATCCTTACACAAATATTGAAACTGTCCTATCAGAATACATTATATGTAGTGTGAGTGTAGCTTGCTTACTAAAATGTGAAGAAACCTGTTTAATCTTTGCCTTGTTTTATCCATCTTAAAAAAAAAGTCTGTTAATAAACAATTTAATGTTATGCAGTACATTTCATAGAATATTTTTGTAATATTGCATAGGATTTTTTCCAGAAAATTATGATGATCATGCCTAAATACACTGAATAAACTGTGAGTACATTTTACTGTGGTAATCCTTCAATCATGATGTATCCTTTCACCTTTAATTAACTTCAATATTATTTATTATCGCAAGTCAGGTGCATCTAGGTACCATGGAAATTGCTCTCCCCCAAAGATCTTAATTCTAATTCTGAAACAAATTTTATTTGTTGCCCCAAATTAACTCAGCTTACTGCCCTGGTGACAATGCATGGTCCCTCTAGAAAACAGAAATCAGAAAACTGGAGGGTTCGAAATCATTCTTAGGTGTGGAAGAATTTGGACAGCACTATCCGTGAATTGGGTTTTTTTGGCGCTCTTTATTTAGCTTGAAGTCTATCCTCCACATACACAAAAGAGAAGATTTTGACTCAGTATTTGACATCCTTTTCTGATGTTTTCTTATACAAATACTACTTTCTGAGAACTAGTAAATACTATATTCCTTCTGTAGTTCCTTCACCCAAATGATCTTTATAATGAATAAAAAAATACATCATTTTACAGTGAACGTTGTGCTTAAAGCAGTTTTATCTCTTTACTGCAAGTTTTGTTTTGTATATTTGCATTGCTGAACTACTAAATTGGGGAGCGGGGGAGTATTTTGTTTCTTTAGGAAGCTTTTTTAATCTCTGCATTAATTTTGTTTATTAAATCAGCTTTGTAAAACATAAGATTTCTTCAATTTCAAAATTATTTAAAATTGGGCGTTAACACAGTGTTTTTAACATTTTAAAATTTTCATTTTCAACATAATGTTTTTATTTCCTTTCAGCTCATTTCGATGTACATTGACAAATGTTCCACAGACACAAGCTTTGTTAAACAAAGCTAAGCTTCCTTTGGGTTTGTTGCTACACCCCTTCAGAGACCTAACGGTAAAGCAGCTTAATTTTTTTTTTTTACTGTGTATGTTTAATATAAGCATTTGTCCTATTTTCATTCAAACAATAAAGTATGATGAACTGTAAGTCCTAATTTTAATAGAAGTAGCAAAAAATTGTTGGAGACGTAAAGAGGAGGAAGGGCAAAAAGCCTTGAAATTACTACTTCATTGAAGTTCATAAGGGCAAAGCTTTGAACAAGTCCTTGAAGATTTTTTTCCTAATTGTTGGAAGTCTTTGCTTACCTGTTGTTCTCTGAAGCTCTGAACTACTGCGCTGTATGTTGCGCTCAGAACTGTCAGATAACCTCTTGAAAAGGTGTTTACAGTGCCCTCTTGAAAAGAGGTGCTTGTGTTGAATGCGTTACTGGCATGATAAGTGCTGTCGAGAGAAGGTAAGCACAGTGTAAGATTGGAGCTGTGTTACTAACTGTTAAGCACCTCCTCTCCATCTAATTTATTTGTATTTATGTAACAAAGTCAATAACTGTCTGGTATGACTGTTTTCATATAATGTGTGCTCTTTGTGTAAGATTTGCTGTCTATCATGTTTAGTTGCCCAAAGTTGTCCTGTCTTTCATAATTTTTCTTACCATAGTAGCTGTGTTATTGTAACTGTGTAATTTAAAGAAATTTCATTAGAAATCTTATTACGTCTTTGATTTGTGAGATTGGATTAAGACGATTAAATATTATGTCTTCTGATTTTAAAGAGGAGGATATTTTTAATAGGCATCACTATTACTCTGTGTGAAAATGAGCTAAAAAGATAAAAGGAAAGATGATAGAATAGCTAGTCTTACGAAGCTTTTATACACTGTACTGCACAGTAATGTTTTCCGTAAAATGTAGTATGTACCTTTGTTACAGCTTTCCATTGCTTCTTTTTAGCAATTACCAGTAATAACATCAAGCACAATAGTGAGATGCAGATCCTGCAGGACGTATATCAACCCTTTTGTTTCTTTCATTGATCAAAGGAGGTGGAAATGCAATCTGTGCTACAGAGTTAATGATGGTAAGTTTTAATAGCAGGAGATGCTTGCGTTTATAGAACCTCTTTCAAGTATTTACATCATATCAGCCCGAGGGGTACTTTTAGATGAAAATGTAGATTAAAATGACTGTTCTTAAGATGTTTTTTAAAATCTCTGGATTATGTCAGATGTGTTGTGCATTTTCTGAAGCAAAAGGTTGTTTTGCAATTTTCTGGGAGATGAAGAAAATGTGATCACACTATGCTGATTACTTGTATAATGAAACGAAGTTACTCCATTGACTGCTGTTGCAATACGCAAGTGGAAACCTGATGACAGCTAATACTGTCTGCAATCCAGGCCAGAGGTTATGAGAAACAATACAGATAGAAGCTTGTTGTTGTGAAATGCTCTATTTGCATTGGTGTTTTTAACTTGCTGTTAAAAATAAACCTTTTGTTTCCAGTTATTTAACTTTGATGTTGCTTGGGCTACTGAAGTGTTCCTTAGTTTTATGTATCCTTAATGTGAATTTTTTCCTGTTATTAGTGATAATTGAAATATGTCTGCCTTAGTTTGCTTGTAGCTACCATAATGGCTTTTATTTGCTGACAAACACATAAATTTTTGTGGGGGG
>Ga0065711_1005183_pt1 | contig 26558 bp, 10 predicted proteins | sample Hoacrofraction12_FD_59098 | JGI IMG/M metagenome (GOLD analysis project Ga0065711, IMG submission 59098) | Hoatzin crop microbial communities from Cojedes, Venezuela - Epithelial fraction 12 v2 (version 2) | ecosystem: Host-associated > Birds > Digestive system > Esophagus > Crop | place... | reverse complement strand
CAGGGGCTGGGGATAACGAACTTGGGGGGCAGGGGCTGGGGAGGAGCCCTGTGTGAGCTGAAGGCCATAAAGGCAGGGAGATGGCCGGAGGGAGGACGTTTCGCCCCCTCGCGCGGTTTTCATCAGTAAGAAGCAGTGTCTGCGCTATTTCCCCTGCATTTCCAGAAAAATAAAGGAGCTACAGGAAAGTCGCAGCGGAGCAGCGAACGCTCTTGCGGTGCACGAGAGCAGCCGTTACAATACCGAACGCGTTTTCTGCGTAGCAATGTCACTGACGAGCTAGCTGGGAGCGGGGGGAGCCCGTTTCACTCCCAAGGGTGCACGGCCATGCACATCACAGTGCACATAATTATTGTGTTAATTGTCCTCCATCACATGGGCAAGAGCCGGTGAGCAGAGATGGAGGTCGGGACATGACTTTCCTCACAGCATTGCCAGATGTTGAAATGGGTGTGTTCTCCGCTAGCCTTTGTCTTCTGTCCAGATTTTGGAATGTTTCCCACGAAAACTAAGGTTGGGAACATGAAAGCAAAGTATTACTAATAATGCACAATAATTTGCATCCTCATTATTTAACCTTTTGCCAATGAGCTAAAGAATTTAATAGGCATTTAAGAAGACAAAACAGAGATCACAAGAGGCTTTTGCATTTATATATACAGAAAGATACCAGTCTTAAGTTAGCCACAGTGAAGGGCCATAAAGGACTCTTTTCCCATAATACACTGGAACTTGGATGTGGTGGACATTCTCTGGAATTCACACTTATGCCACGGCATGAATGCTCATGGATGATCTCCAAATGTACCAAAAGAAGTGCTTTAAATTAAATGCAATAAACCAGTGTGCACTGACACCCGTAAATTAATCATTAAAGAAAGCCATAGGCAAAACAGCATCCCAGCTGTGTTAGTATGAGAACACGACAGCGTTCAGAGACGCTCTCTGAAGGACTGGTGTGAACTCCATCTGAAGTTACTCACTTTGTATCATCATCGATACATTTTTTTCTAGAAAAGTAAATGAATTCTTGAAATGTAATTCATTTCCTCTACCTTACCTTTTTCCTCATCCCTGAAAGCGGTACAAGCCGCAACTTGAGCTCCGATCTGAGGTTTACTCCATGAATTGCAGTGGATTGTTGAAGGAAATGAGATCTCCAATATTACACATCCAGCTTGATGATTGAGCAATGGTTACAATAAGCACTGCGTGCGAAAAGCTTTAATAACGGCATTCTCATCAAATTTGGCTTGCAAAATAATACAGGTTTTGTAAATATGTTATCTCTGTGAAGATATTAACAGTAATACATCAAGTCCTACAGATGACAGATAGTCCTAATGCCCTGAGAGAAGTTTAAATAAGAGTGTCAAATACAAATATACATTAAAATATAAAACTGGAACTGCTTAATTTCTGCCTAACCCCCTTTTTCTCCTGCAAACGCATGGCTTCGTTTTGCTTTGTTTCATCTTCTACTTCCATTCAATATCCTGAGCAATATAATAAACTCCACCAAAACTCACTTCAGTCTTCACAGTTACCAGATTCTTTAGCTTGTGAATACGCTGAGAGAAAACTAAACCAGACAGGCAGAAAAGCCCAGGCTGGCTAATGCTCAGGAAGTACTGCTGCAGCACCCTCCGCGGGTTAATAACGCTGATACAACGACCTTCGCAAACCTAAAAGTAATTCCAGGTGTAGTACCCAAGTCATTGGCAACTTAGGCACTATTTTCCTAATTAAAAAAAAAAAAAAATTCTTCTGCAAAAGCCAGGCCATAGAAAGCTAGCAGTAAGAAACACAAGGGAAAAAAAACCCCAAACAACCAAATTCCTGTTACGAAAAGTCCTCCCAAATAGCTATCAAATTTCTTGCAATAGTAGTAGGTAAATTTTCAGTTACAAGTTTAAACAGAGCAGCCAATAATCACAACTTGAAGGAGGAGCAATAATTCAAATGTTTAATGAACTTCCACCTTCCAAATAGAAGGAAAATTTGTAAAAAGACAAAAAAATATATAAACACTTAAACCACGAAAACATTTTCAAATTTAGCATATTTTACAGAGGTACAAATATTTGCATCTGCCTACAGAGTGGACAGCTGCGAAGTGGTAGGCACTTCTACACGGTAAACTCAGCCAGGGTTAGATCAGTTCCAACAGCTCAACCTGCACAATATGCAGATGTGTACAAAAGCAATCCAGACTGCACTGACGACACTGCAGGTACCGCCTCAATTCCGCTCGCCCGTCTCCGCACTAGGATTCTAACGCAGCACAAACTCAGACAATGCACCAGGACCGGGAGGCAGCCTGTGCTGCACAAAGACACCGAGTATCGGAACAAACGTCTGGTGGGAGGGGATCGCACAGGTGGATCCTGACGGCCTTGAGTCTGTTGCACCGCAGAGTCTGTGGTCAAGCACCGGGATCTTTACTCTCCGTGACAAAAGCACTTCTGACTTGGGCCACCTGGTTAATTATTTCAGGCTTCTTAGTTAATCAGAAGCGGGACTATAGTTTCTGTGTTTTGGCAGGGGTTCCAGGAAACTGGTAAAAATCAAACGTGATGCGATATGTTGTGTGAGTGTTAGTAATGATAGTGTTAACTTAGAAAACACTCATCGTTGTTTTATACAAGAGCTCTGAAAATCAACCCAGAACAAAATTAACAGGCTATGTCAGAAGCACATCCATATGAGGAAAGACCATACAAGCAGGCCAAGACCACCGGTGACTGAAAAAAGACAAAATGCAGATTGGATTTATAAGAGCCATAAGAAATTATTCCTTCTCTTTAGAGCCCTCTGCTCTTTGTAAGAACTTGTGGCCTACAGCATCCTGGATGCCAACTGGTTATTGAGACAAGACTACTAAAGAGCCAACAGCTCACAGCATTCCCATTCTGGTGAGGGACAGCTTGAATTCTCACAAGACTAAAATCAAAGAATATTCAGTCTGACTTCTTCAGTCCTGCGTGTGGATCTAGTGAATCATCTGGGATCCTGGAGCAAATTTTGATGAATGGAGCTGACTATTCTCTGCAGATAGTGGTAACCTACCGGTACACTGGAGAGAACGGCAGAAACCTCCTTCTCCCTGGGAAAGATAAAATTACCACACGTGTTTGAGAGGATACGAAATGGTTAATTCCCCATTCCTAGCTTTGAAACTTAAGTCATAGGGAATGGTTCTTTCTGTTCAACTCACCCAATATTCCCAATTTTTTTTTGGACAGTAAAAGGCAGCGGAGCAGACGGGTAGTTGGCAGATAGAGACAGGGTCAACTCAAACTTGGCAAAAGCTGGGGAAGCGGAGAACAAAAGCTTCACTCTGTATGCGAAAGAAACACAAACAAAAAGATCAACACAAAATATGCAAATGTACTGCTACTGCCTTTGACTTCGGTTCCAGAAGCAAAAATAAATGTCGTAATTGATGCAAGAAGCTCCGTAACTTCTAAAGAGTTCCAGCATAGACTAACAGCAATTTCATAAATAAGGTTAAAAGAACCTTTTCACTCTAATACTGTCAGCACTCTGACACCGAGTTAGAATACAAAACCCCAGCCATCCTCACAGAAAAAAAGTTAACACACACATAATTCACAGAACCTTTCAAAAATTATGGGAGAATATAAAAAAACAATAAAAAAATACGTTTTCTGGTTAACATAAAATCTTCCTAGGTAGCTGAAGTTTTAAGCAGGACTGATTTACCTCCAATGCCGTAATTCTAAGATTGTTTCATGAATCCAACCCTACTTAAATCCGGCCAAATTTCTGTCTAGCACAGGACTCTTGTCTATGACAATGTGCAGGAAGGCCGGAGTTGAATTCTCTTGTAAATATGGGTAAGACCATCACCAAGGACACAACGCCCAGGAAGCAGATGCTTTGGGATGGTGTAAACTACCACAAGCATGATACAGGTCTTCTCCAGGTAAATCTCCCACAGTTTGCAACTTCCTGAGCACAGGCTGCCCTTGGATCTCTTTTGTTGACTTAGCTAAATATAGCTTTTATGGGATTTTTGGCATGTAGAAGAACACCACTCTTGCAAAGGGTACTACAAAATTAGAATAACCTATGGGAACAGCATCAAGGCATGCAGAGCAAAGTTAACGGGGCAATTCTTACTTAAGGATATATATCAATAATAGGAGGATAAGGTGAAGTAGTAGTTATCTTGTTCCACTGGAACATGCCACAAAATCAGGAATTAGTGTGAGAAAATGAAAACTAAAGAAAATAAACTTTAGTTTAAGGGCATCCATCCTTCAATGGCTGATTCTACTCGGCTTAAGCAAACAGAAGATTAAAAGAAACAAAGCAGTAAGCTAAAGGTAAACTCTGGGCTCTGTTTCCTTTGCATTGCTACGCTTGGGCCTAAAGCTTCAAGTGAGAGAGTCAAGTCAAAGAAGAAAGCAGCAAGGAGGGAGAGGTCCTATGATAGTAAGGAAATGGATGAATTTAAAAGCAGCTTAATTTACATGTATTTGAATATTATAGTGCAATCGTATTAAAATAAATCAGATTGTAGTTAAAAATAGTGGCATGAAATCCGTTTCAAGAAAACCAAATTGAAAGTATTTCAGTGTTTTGTTCCTTATTACCTAGAGACACACTCTGAAGGACTGGTGTAAACTCCATCTGAAGTTACTCACTTTGTGTCACTGATCTCTGTCTTCAGAAGATTAAATTTTCCACCCCATCTCTCCAGAAATTCAATCTCGTCTCCTAAGATCTTGCAATGACTCACCACCAAAGAGACATCTTGAAGAACCTAAGCGGACAATCAGAAAAGCAATCACTTGGCACTCAGGCTGGTCAACTACGTGACGCTTGAAAACACAGTTTATCCTAGAAAGTATATTTAAAAAAAAAAAAAAAGTAGTTTAGCTGCTCTCTCAATTTGGATGTGAAAATGCAATTGTACAAGCAGAACAACAAATATGCATTCTTTGCCCTAAGTTTCTCCCTTCAGCTTTGTCAACAGGGGTACGCAGCCATGCAGGAACACCAAGATTGGCTTGGCGATTTAAACCATTCTTTCTTTAGACAGCAGAATGGCATTCAGCTCAATTCTTTTAATTTCTACTAGCAGAAAAAAAAAGGATTTTAAGAAATCTTGGACCAAGACAGGCAGACATTAATGCAGCAAACAAGGAAGAAACCACAGCTTTTAGGACTCTTGCTTTCAGGGACAGGTACTTCCCCTTGCACCTCAGAACATTCATGAAGCAGATTTTGATTTGCATTGATGAAGCATTCATTAAGATGCCTTTGTTCTCTCAGTGCTATTCTCTGTGACAGAAAAGATTCAGTGTTTTTCCAGAGTCTTAGAGACTTCCCTGGAACATTACCTGGGGCAAGTAGCACAGTGTGGGACACTGTTCCTGCCAGCATCCCCGACTTTCAATGAACTGGAAGATGAGTCTTTGGACTAAACATGAGGAGGGTGGAGCTTCTTCCTCTGTAACGCAGAAGAAGAACATGCTGCCAGAAGTCTTTTCAAAGTCACATAGTAATGCATCAGCAGATAAACCACAAATTTACAGATGTCTTCCCAAGAACAGATTATCAGGGCAGCTACTTTCAAGCTACTCGAAAAATCTTACCATCCAAGAGAGATTCAAAGTTCAGGCTAACTATCTTTCTGGAAGGATCTTCACCGAAATCATCACCATCTGAGAAGGAAAGGAAAGAACCCCAAACAGTAGTTATTTCCGTACTTGGTTCTGGAGTTACAGCTCTCCCTCTGCAGAAACAGCCATTCATTACACACGTTTCTAAATTTTCATAGAAAGCACTGACAAACATGTTCAAAGACACCTCTCTCAGCTTACAGGCTCCCGCTGTAGTGTACTTTCTATTTCCTTTTAGCAGATCTTCACAAATACAGAAACTTTAGGTTTCTATTATGTAACTATTTAATATTTCCAATCCATAAAACTGAAATGTACCCATTTTGCGACTTACCTATTGGGGGTCCAAACACAATGATGAGTTCAATAGAATCGTAGAGAAAACTAAAGACTGCCTGCTGTTCGCTCCACTCAGTAATCTCCCACTCAGTGAAGCTAAAAAGGAGAGGAAAAAACACCATCACCCCAAGTTTCACCCAACCAACCAACCCAATTATCTGTAGGACAAAGATGAGAGTATTAAGTGCGCTTGCAGCTATTACCACATAACATACCAACGAAATTTTCACTTTCCAACAGAATGTAAGAATCTGTTGGGAAAGGAAGCATAATGGTATTTATTTTACATAAATGCTCATTTTGGAATTGGAGGAGAGCTGGATATTGCAAGACAGTGCAAAGTATCGCTGCAAAGCTGTTAACAGAAAAACAGGGCGTCACGCACGGAAGTTCACCGTGGCTTTATGGCTTATCCTAGGCCACGAGGAGATGGGCATCCGAAGATTTCCCAAATCGAATAAGGAAAAACAAAATCAAAAAACGTTTATATACAAACGTGAAGCCCCAGAACTAGTTGATAAAAATGAAACCTGAAGGTCGTTTCCTTACTCGTATGTCTCCAGGAGTTCCCGGCAGCATTTTTCTTTTTCCTGTAGCTGGTTCATCTGAGCAAGCATTTGCTCATTCTCAGTCTCCAGTTCTGACAGTTCTCTGCAAAGATAAACCAACCCCATGATACGTGGCGCACTGGTTAAAAAACCACCAACCCTCTAAAGCCTGAATGCTCATATGTTATTTCAGGTCTTTAGATCCTCTTTGACATCTTACCTTTGAAGCGCCTCTTCTTCGGCTTTGAGGCTTTTCAATTCTAAGAGAAAGGGAAAAAAGCTGTGAGAGAAAAGAGCAGCAGAGAAAGCCCTAACTTGCTGTGCAGTCGCTGTTCTTAACAAGACGAAAGATCTCAGCTGGATGGCTGTTACTCCTACCTGGATACAGATATGCAGTCAAGAAATCTAGACCAAGTGATCACTGAACACCTGAAGTGCTGAATATGATAGCCAGCACACACTCTGCAAGTCACACTGTACCAACTTATAAACTCCACTTATCCAGGGGAAAACCAGTCCTTTTCGTACTCTAACATCTAGGTAATTAGCTATATCCAGTGCAGAAAAGAAAGCAGCAGTGTTTGCATCCCTATCAGAACTAATATATCAGGATGGGCGTTGAGTATCACCCTCTCCAGAACTTAAATCCAAACCAAAAAGTGCCATTCCGCCGGTACCATTACCTTTCTTTAGGTTTTTGCCTTCTGCCATTCCATCACTGCCGTCTGCTTCCAAGTCATCCGAGTCAGAATCTACGGGAAAGAGGTATCAGGTCTCTGCAGAACGCCCAGATTCAGTACTTGCATTTCATTTTATTTGCCTGTGGGTTCTATAAATTTTAGTATTTCAAAGCTAACTAAAGAAAAATGTACAAAAAGCCAGCAGGGTATCTACCAAACCTCTCAAAAAGTATACAGATAACAAGGAAAACTCCTTTTATTGCACTGTTTCAAAGCTGCTACTGTGCAATTTGATTTCTGCCCAAGGCACTGGAAGAAAATTCAGCTGGAAGAAGTGAAAATACACAGAGCATGGCTATGCAGCAATGCCAAGTACTGACCGCAGCTCATGTGAACGCAGCCGAAGCAGTTTTAAACCATCCAGCTGCGATGCTGAAAGCAGCACAATCCTGGCACGCAAAGCTGAGTCTCGCCTACCTGCAGGCTCGCTGGCAGGTTTCGCAGCCATCCCGAGCTGCGTGCTGCCAGCAGCTGCACTGTCATCGCTAGCAGATTTGGCCAGCTCGGTTACCTGTTCGTAGGCTACAATTATAATTCTGTATCTCAGCGCAGATATACTCCTAGTGATGCGTAAGCGATTCCCACAAGACAAGTTTTCAGACACAAATAAAGGCATTTAGGCCTAACAAATACTTGTAACAAAGGAATTGTAAAATTCCAAGCAACCACCAAACACAGACTCTTGAACTGACCATTTGAACAGCAGCTCTGCAGAAAAATAGAGAAATCAGCATATCGGTCACTGGTTTGGAAACACATACCTGCTTCTAGGGCAACAAGACAGCGCTCTGCCTCCTTGAGCAATTCATCCACCTCTTCTATTCTTGACTGCAGCTTTCCCTGTTGCTCCTACCATGGGAAAATTGTACTCAAGTCAATGACATTTTTTAAAAAGCTGAATTGACTTCTGGGACCAGCACCTGGACCTTTGCTGGCTAAGAAACTAATTAAAGAAGCTGATACAACCTGTCATTAGAACGGAGAGGCAGACTGGCAAACATTCAGGCAATAGCCATGCATAAGAAAGTACTAGATACCTAACAACGTATCATCCTAGTGACTTTTCTTATGAAGGGATAAGACATGGAAATAAACAAATTCCTAGAGCTTTTAACGTGTACAAATTTCCAATACCTATCACAATGCATTTCTTCTGCATTTCCGTGTTAGTTACTAATACTGACATTACTACATTACAAAGAGCTAATTTCTGATGGCATTTCCTTTAATACTCCCATTTTTATACTCTGTTACTTTAATTGCCAAAACCCTTAGGCAGAAGGTTCCTGTAGTGTAAGTGCAAGAAAGTCACTGTCCCAATGTTTGACATTTGCATATAAACAAAAGAGAAGTACATTTAATAAGGACACTTTCAAGAGAATGCACACACAGTAGATAGGCTCCTAAACTTGACAATCAAAGAGGGATAAAATATGGTAGAAGTTCCCTTTTTAAAAACCTCTGCAGCCTTGTGACACATTACCTGTGCACTCTGCAGCAATTTGGTGTACAACGTCACTTTCTCATTGTGAGCCAAGATTTTACTCTCCTTGATGAAACAGGATTTCATTTTGTTCAGTTCTGCTCCAAAGTTCTTCAGCTGCAATGAATGGAAAATACAGAAGAGAAAGTGAATGGGAATGTGCATCAAAAGATTGTTCGATCGACCTTCACACTGTTTCTCCCTTCTCTGCTCGTCCCGATATCCCGTATCTCTAGTAGCAGTGTCACATGACACTTGCAAATACAATCAAATTTCAGACTGGGCAATCCTTGTTAATTCAAGTACAGCTGCCTACTAAAGTAACTGATTTTCTGTGCAAAGATCCAGCGAGATCTCTGCTCAAAGAGGGAGCCACACAAGTAACCCAGAGCACCTTCACTAGGTACACCAGATGGCACTCACCTCAGTTGCTGGAGACGTAGTTAGAACACTTGCCCCACTGCAGTTATGGAGGCTAACAAACTGCCCAGGCACAACCCAAACCACAAGAACTAAACTTCTAGGTGCTTTCATTGTTCTTAATTGTTCCTGTATCTAGTTGTTAGCCTAGCTTCAGTGATATCTTGTATAATCTCATTATGAACTATGAAAAATACTGTCTTTTATCAACTTTGACTATTTTCATTGAATAAACCTTTATTCTTGGCCTTAGAACCATGGAAAACAGAATCTCTTGATCTACATTCTCAGTTCTGGCCGGGATACTTCTATAATGCTTCTGGTTTTTAAATGCAGATGTCTGTGGCGTGCTTTTTCGTGCCCATTATCATTAGCGTTCTCCTTTAAACACCCTCTGGCCTCATCTTTTGTTTTGGCGTGTGACACACTGTTGCACTCCAGATCCTGTAGGCAGTTTTATTTTTGTGTAATGACACATATTTTCTGTTCATTATGTGCCTTGAAACATCTCATGTCTTGCTGAACTAAATAAGCACTTCAGTTAATGGATAATTTGGTTCCACCAATGAAGCAACAAAGTCTCTAAGTAAGAGCAGTTCGTTTCTTCTTTCCAAAATGGCACTGCTTGCTTAGGCCCATCTAATGTTTCTCTTCTCTTTTCTCTCCTCAACTAACCTGAATTATCAACTTGAATTATCAAGTTTTTCTGTTTTATAGCAACATCTTCCCTTTAATATATTTTAAAGGGCACGTATCCTTGGCATTCTTCTGACATACTGGAAGTTCTCAGAGCAATTTTCCACTCAGAAAATATTTTGCCTTGTATTACCTACCTGCCTGCTGTTATTCTGTGACCATTCTGGTTCTTATCTTATTTGAATGCATAAATTAACCTTACTTCTTCATTACATAAGAAACAACATTATCTCTTCATGCAGTATTACCTCTTCATCAGAGCAGGTTCTCATGACTTCCCACAAACTCCTGTTCACATTCACCAGGAGCTGATCCTGGACATTGACGTACGGTTTTAACCTGAAATGGGGGGCAAAAAACGTTGAAAGAAAGTCTTATTGCAACTGCACTGAGCACATAAAGCAGCACATTGGTGTTCATACAATTCGTTCCCCTTTTCTAATTTAAACATGGAAATGTAAATATTTTCATTTAGTTGGGTCCTACATCTTGGAGACCCTCTAAAGCCTGATTTAATGGGGGCCATGTTTATTAGACTCTAGCAGGTAATACAAAGTTCATTTCCTACAGTCTTTTTGTTGAGAGCAGGTCTCAACAGGAGGTGGAGAGCAAGAGAGCCAAAGGAACAGGACGTGGTGCTAATGAGGCTGTGAAAAATCTTACTGCTGATTTTGAATTTTATCAGAAAACTTGATTTTGCACATAAGTTGTAAAAGGCATGATGAATCAGACCAGAAGTGTCCTTCGGATAAGAAAACAAACTGTGATAACTGTATTTCCATCTAATAAACACTGGAAGATTGGAACAAACAACAGATTGGAACCTGCTACGATTCTGCTTTCTATGTTTGATCATCTTTGATACAATTAAAAAAGTTTTACTCGACTCCTCCGATGTGCAACTGAAACACTTGATTAGTAAAAGACAAACTACTTGAGGAAAGTCAAACTTTAATTATCTCCGTAACTACAACTCCTCCACAAGAGTTCGCCCTCTACCGTTAAATCTGTAATAAATTGGCTACCAGGTTAAAGTAGGTTAACGATCATTTTTTATTTTTCCCATATGTAATGTATTAACTTTCTTCAGGCCACTTTGCATGCAACCAGAGCTGAAACAATAAAACCACTAATATACCCTGTGACTGAATAAGCACTTACTCGTCTATCTTCTGAGAAAGGGCCTGGCAATCTTCTTCATAAATACGCAGCTTGGGGAGATAAATATATTGGCTGTAAAGGAGCTCTTCTGGAGTAGGTGGTGCACTGACTGCACACTGGGGAGAAACAGAGGGAAAAATTGTGAAGAAAAAGAAAAAAAGACACATTTTTCAGAAACAGTAACGTCCAATCAATTAATGTGCAGAAACCGGAAAAACGTCCAGAATCTTTATTTTTGCAGAACAGAAAAAAAACCAAACCCTAATGGAGGCAGCCTGACATACTTAAACAATTGTTTTCATTCTGGACTCGTCCCGTTTCACTCTGAGACAAGGTAGTCGTATCACCTTAGATAGCTCATCCTGCCTTTATATCCCACGTTCGAGCATGGACTTCCTTTTGGGACATATGCCCCATCGCTACAGCTCAAAACAAAACTGAAAGAGGTCAACTTCCTTTTAGATGAAGACTTGAAAAACATGCAGATGTTATCCAGGTAACAAGAGTGCTCTAGAATAAACCAAGACAGCTACGCTTTATTCAAGATCCAAGTTCCCAATTTTCAGCAAGTCTTAGGCACATCAGATAAATATGATGGGGGTATTTCAGCCAGCTCCCTATATACTGAAGCACATCAACAACTGACATTAACTCCAGCCCCTTTCAGGGGCTTTTGGGGTGTGGTGTTTGTTTTTGTGAGAGGTCAGTCACTAAGGAATGGCATCAGAGTTTTGTAAGCCTGATGAATATTTAGACACAGCTCAGGATGAATAAATTTTCAAACTGAAAGCTTAAACTAAACTGTAACTAAGATAGTACAGCTTTTTAAATAAAAATGGAAGATATTTAAAAGGCATAAAGGAAGTAATTTAATCAATACAAATTATATTAATTTAGCTGTGATTCTTTTAAATCCATTTTCATTCTTTTATCATAACAGTTTTAAAGAACTTTAAAACGGACAGACTGTTCACTCGCTCTTGCTAAGCTGACACACAGAAATTTTATTCAGGCAGCAGTGAGCCAATGAAGCAAGGCAGAACACCACGTGTGCCCCACAAACATACCAAACCAACTGTGTGCACTGGCTTTCTGCAAGCTAGCAAAACAAAGGTTGCAGCTGCAGTCCTTATTTCCAAGGAGATACCTACATTTCTGACGCGAATATCCTACGGCCATATCTGCCCTGACAACGTGACATCTGACAGCCGTAAGCCTTGGTTATACAGGAGCCAGTTTTCAACTCACCTGCCGTACTAGAATGAATTGCACAAGTATTTTCACAAATATGCCTCTTTCCATGTGAAGAATATGATCTTGACCACACTTTTTCATACATAGTAACTGTTTCACTCTTACACTTATTATTACAAAGACGGATTAAAAATTCCTACCAAAACAGGTGTCCCGCTCCCCACTGGAAAGAAGGGAGACCAAAGCTCATTAGAACCGATTCAACACTGAACATGCTGCTGAGAACTTCTCCAGCACTCTAGAATAAGGACTGGCAGAGAAGAAATTCCCAAATCAGTGTCAAAATTATGCAGACACTGCTACGGTTTTCCACTTTCCAGGATGGCTTTTCCATTGCCCCCGTGCGTTGTTCGCTGTGCCAGCAGAAACTGTCACAAGCAGCAGGAAATGGAAGTATTTGAACTAAATCCCCATCTACTTCATTAAATAAATGCTAAGCATTGCCATCTTACAAACAAACTTTCTCTGTCTATGAAACTGGAAACTTTTCCATGTCAGTATAATACCCACATACAGAAACTAAGCAGCTCATTCACACTAATTCATTCCCTACGCGCCATTCCTTATAAAGATTATTTGCGAAACCCAGCCAGATAACAGAGACCAGCCCCAGCATCCCGCTGGAAATTCAGCTGGCTACACGAATGTGTACAAATAACCAAGTCTGAAATGCTAATCTTAAGAAAGCTTATATGAAAATGAGGTGCCTTTACTGAAAACGAATTACAAGGCCCTGTTTTCAGGAGGGTTGCAAAGCAAGATTACTGCCTCGTTCAGCACCAAGTTACTACCAATGAGTGGTACCTGTCTGCATGCAAAAAGAAAGTTGTTCCCATGCCTGCAAGAATTCAACAGAAACCTTTCAGGATGAGGATGCTGAAACTGGGTTCAAGCAGAACAGGCTTAATGGGAAGAAACAGAGAGTAGTGATGTCATGGTGAAGCACTTATGAAGCAGAGAGTAGAACAGGTAGGATAGGTAACAGTGCAGAGTGGCATTTCAGGATTCTGGACACAGCAAGACAATACAGTGAAAAGGTTAGACTGAGCTTCTAATTCTTACTTTCAAACTTACCATCCTTAAAACAAGTTAAAAAAGCAAGAATTAGTATATTTATCCAAGAACAGATAATCCTGAATATATAGTATTTCGTGAAGAGATTGAAGTCTATTCTATTTTTCACTACTGAGGGTTAAAAAAAAAGCATCAGACTTCTCAGAGGTGAACAAGCAAAGAGACAAGAGGAAGCATGAGTGTCTAACCCACCCACTTGCCAAGGTGGAACTGACTTCTGGTTTAACTCAATTGAAGGCCTTTAATACAGACAGGTTAGCTGATAAATATTAAAAAAAAGACAAAGGAATATAATTTAAGGTGCATTATATTATGCCTGTCAAAGGACAGATACTCACATTGGCTGGAAGGTAGCTATGGCGGGGCTTCTGAATCGGAACATGGACTTGGAGAAGCGTTAAAAACTCCCCAACTGTGATAACACCCTTCTCAAATTTCTGTAACAATTAGGAGTAAAGCACAGATAAGTACATTTTTCTAGCAAGAATACTTACTTGCATATATGCAAGTATTTTTCCTGTTAGGAGAAGTTAGCATCTTTCAGCTATTTACATACCTCCCGTAAGTTATCTTCACAAATGCTATCTGTAAGAAGCTGAGACTCCATCTGACTGCTTCGCTGAACTAGCCAAAAAAAAGAAAACAGGGGGATATTTCTAGGGGTAATAATATTCTTATGGAAATAGGAACCTAGGCTCATTAGCTCTAGAAAAAAAAAAGCAATTTTAATGTAGAGTTTGACCTTTATGTATGTTTCTGGTGCTGAATGAAGTAGCTGAGGAGACAACTACTTGGGACAAGTAAGGAGGACTAGATTAAGAATCTAATGTAAAACAAAATCTGTGTCAGAGTAGTAATGAAATGACAGAGTTCACTTTTCTATGAGAGTCTTTTTCCAAGAGCACAGTGCTGAGAGAGGCGGAATCATTCTGCATGGAAGCAGCTGAAAAGCATCTTTGGGCCAGCAGAGTTTGAGCTGGGGCTTTGCTCTGTGCTAAGGTAACTAATCTGCCTCATCAGCCCACCTTGCCCTTGAAAACAAAGCTGTACTTGAATTCTGCTCCTTTCTCTTCCCATCTCAGGTTTCCTTGAATGGCTTGGACTCTCAGCCAGAACGTAAAAGCACCCTGGCTGGGAAGCTGCGACACGGGCACTCCAGGCCTTTTCCAAATGAAATACATACTATGGGTGGGGCCCTTCCTTGATTAAGTGTAAAGAACACCAGGTTTGAGACTATTACCTCAAAGGAAGTCTTACTTGTTAATTCTGTGTCAGCCTTAACAGAATCCAGAGAGCTGCTGGTGCTGGCATGAGTACAGTCAGGGCTTTTAGCCGATAGGTTTGGAGGATCTTCACCTTCATGAACTTCTACTTGGCTTTGAGACACAGCGCCAAAAATGACCTACATTAGCAAGTTTAAAAATAAAAATTCAGTGTTATATGAAACAACACACAAATAAGTCGATCAGTAGTTTACTGTAGCTATTTCTTGGCATTCAGAATTGTTTCATTTTTAGTATCGGCCCCTTTTATATCTAATCAGCATGACAAACCAGGGTATGCCTAGTTGAGCCATTTCCTACCATGACAGACAGGAAGTAAAGCTGCAAAATCCTGCATTCATCTCTCAGTCAAAGCAGTAGCCACCACTGCACACCCTTCCAGCTTTTGGAACTAGAAAGTTTCTACTGATGAGGTACAAACTTATTTTTAAGGTCAGATTAATGTTCCATATTTGCACAGATTTTCTTGATTCAGCTGCAATTTGTGCTGTCTATAAAAACAGCTAATTTAAACTAAACAACCGCGTTTGGATTTTAAATAATTGCTTTTAGCCTTACTCTGTCATTGTACCTAAGCAACAGCTAGCAAACACTCTTAGTCCTCCGAACTAAACTATTTAGTCGAGAAAGGATTAAAAGGATACTGTGAAGAAAATTATTTAAGATTGACATATCCCATATTCTGTCTGTTTTGCATGGTTCAGGACATGCACACATCAACCTGATTTTTCTACTTTGGCAAAACGATGAAAAATACAGGGGACGACCTAGCAAAATGACAGAAAACTGGTGGTGAACAGAACAAGAAAACCTACCAATAGGTCTGCTCACACCCCAACAATTTATACAAGAGTCCGCTTAGTGTTCACTGTATCCTTACCATGAGAGATCAGGCTCACCTGCAAGTCTTGGGAAGCGTCACCATCCAAGGTTTCACCCCTCTTGAGTTTCTTTGGACTTTGAACATCCTCCTCACCTTGTTCCAAAGCTCTTTTTGTGTTATTGCAAGTTTTTGTCTCTTCAAATTGGTTCTTTTCATTGTGGGAGGTTTGTTTTTTGCTCATCTCATTTCCCACGAGTTCAGAGCTTGCAGATTCATTTGAATCCATCTCTTCTAGGCAGACAGGAAGAAATTCTTCCGCTATAAATTGAGAAGGGCTGAAGCTCTGCCTATGAGACTTGTTACCTGGAGTTTCACCAGCATTTACGCTTACTGCTGAAACTGGTGCTTCTCCTTTGCCTGAAGATGTTGCATTTATGTCTTGCACACTAGAAGCAGAAGGATTTCTTCTGTTCGGTAATTTAGGCTGGAAGATACCTAGAGGGACATTTATTCGCTGATATTTATCCTTAAGTGCCATGCCTGAATTTGCATCTATGGGAGCAGCTCCAGATTCAAGACATGTGTTCTCCTGCTCTTTGGTATAAAACAAATTATTTTGTTCATTTAGAGTATTTTTTCCTAACCCCAAGGTATCCTCTGGCTGAATTGATGATTTGGGCAATGGGTCAGAAAAAGCAGTTTCAGAAACAGAAAGAACTGCAGACTTCCTTCTAATATCTTTCAGTTTTGAACAAATATTTAAAATACCTGATAATTCAGGTGCAAGAGTGGGATCTATTTCATCTCTTGGACTCTCACTGACCAAAAGTTGCTTAGCTTGTTCAGAGTTCATTTGAAAGTCTTTTGGAGGTGTCTCCCCTTCAGCTGACAGCCCCTCGTTTTCCTTTAATTCCTTCTTAGAACCTGTAACAAGGCTTGCTCCAGCCAAGCCTAAATCTGTAGCTAAATCTTCACGTCTAGTTGAATCATCCTTCAGTACTTGGTGTCTCTGAGTAGTACGTGCATCTGGAGCACCCGACAAAGAAGCTGGTTGCTGGATGGAAAGTGAAACACAGGATACCAAATCGCCACTTTCTTCACTGCAATCTGTGGGCCCATTACGTGGAAGTCTGAGAGACAGTCTCTTTGATTTCAGGTTTTCTGGAGGTATGAGATCCTGCTGACTGTTTACAGGGACAGAATTATCCATGGGAAGGTCAAGATCCTGTGGTGCCCGCACATCCATAGTGTCTTCTGGAGGTGAGACAGGATAAATGGAATCTGGCGCTGTGCCACTGTGGACTCTGATAGCTCCTTTCTCACTAGGGAATGCCGAGGCTGATGCAGCAGAAGAGGCAATGCCAGGCTTATCCTTAGATTTTGCATGATATTCAGCATTCAGGTTGTTTGTATGCGAGGAATCTACTTCATTTCTGCAAGAAGACAATGCACTATGCAAGTCTGGTTGCTGAGTGCTTTTATGTGACCCTTCCTGACTGGCAATTCCATTAATATTAACAGCAACAGTATGAGATGCAGTTATTTCCATATCAACTTGGCTGTGGGTAAACACAACGGTCTTATCAGCAGGAACTGCAGAAACGGCTGGAATGGACCCTCTGTCCCGTACATCCATTTCACCCCTTAGTACAGCTGTATCAGTTTTAGTGATCTCCATATCCTCAGCCGAACTAAAAATAACTGTTCTGCTCTCTGAAACAGCGTCCTGTCCAGCCTGCTTAGCCAGGTTTAATCTGTCCTCACGCAAGGCTCTCTCAGTAATTTCACCAGCAGAGCAAGACTCGGTCATTTCCATGTCAGCCTGGGAACTGGTAAACACAACTGTGGCAGTTAAAGGCGCAGACTGATTGGGCCGCCTGCCTTGCAGAGAATGTTCCTCCAAAGCTACGTTACGGGTTTGAGTGATTTCCATATCATCCATAGCAAACATAGTAGCTTCGCTATTCAAAAGTGCTTGCTGTCCAGCCTCCTTATCCGAGTTCAGTTTGTCATCACATACAGCTTTTACGGTAGCTTTATCAGCGGTGCAAGGCTCAGCAACGTCCATGTCAGCCCGGCTACTTGCGAACAGAACAGTTTTAACAGGATGAGCTGAAGAGATGAAATGAAGCCCTCCCTCATTTTGTGAGCCAATTTCATGGCCTATTGCAGCCGTATGGCTCTCTGTGATCTCCATGTCATTATTCTCATCGTTCAGTGAAAATAAAACAGTCTTTTCCCCTGCTGTTCCCTTCAAGCTTTTCCTTCCAGTCCTTTTATCCACTTTAAGCATCCCTTGAGATGCAGCCTTTCCTAGAGATTTGTCAGCTGCAGTAGTATCGAGTCCACTTATTTCCATGTCATCATTGTAGGTAAAAACACAAGTTTTATCTCCAGAAATAAAGGATATGTCATCATTTGAACTTTTACACTGCAAAATTATTTTGTTTGCTGAAACTGTATGACTTCTGGTGAGGTCCATATCAGCATCTTCTGAAAATATGGTCGTTTTCTCACCTGCAAAAGGCAAATGCCTTACACCAGTCATGCTTAACATTTTCTGTCCAGATACCAAGGAGTACACATCACATGCAGGATGCTCCTGACTATTTAATGTCCTCATGACTCCTTGTCTTAAGGACATTACTTTATTTTCATCTTGAACAAGGTATCCAGGTACTGCTGTTCTTTCTGATAAAACAGGATTGATGTGATCAGGAACGGTTACCGCATAGTTTCCGGTCAAGTCCATGTTTTCACCAGATGGAAACACAACAGACTTTTCTGAAAATGGAGGCAGCTGGCCACTTCCCTGATGTGGTTCCGTCGCATTGGCTAGTAACGGCCCTTCAGCACCCCTCACGCCTAGGCCATCCACTGAGTGAGGGTTTTTACAGTCCTCTTCTGAAGAAACTGTTTGACCAATTGAAAAATCTCTCTCAGAAGTTACACGAGGTGGCAATACTTTCCTTACTGCCTTCACAGTATGGGTTTTCTCTTGCCTGTCTGAGTTCTGGCAATCTGCATTTACTCCTAATGTTGTTCTGAGCTGTTCATTTCCCTTCATTCCAGAGGGAGCGGGCTGATGACTGGAAATAAATGAACCATTTGGAGCCAAAGGGGTAACAGCTTGCTTATTTGTGTTCATTTTCGAATCCCCGCATTCTGTTGCTGCAGTCTGACTTGTGACATCTGCACCAGACCTACCTGAAAACTGGAAGGTCTGGTTTTGCAGCTGCTTTGACATTACATTATTGTGATTATGATTACTCTCGCATTCTTGTGCTGTATTAATAGGAGCAACATCAAAGGCAGCAGGGTGAGTTTTGGTTACGTCCATGTTTTGATCATCGGAAAACATGCCCATTTTGTCATTTGTGCAGGAAACTGAAGCGTTTAGCAGGTTTTTTTCCAAAGGCTGGGATATAACAACTCTCTGACTTTGCAAAGACATGACTGCACAGGTGTCAGTGACAATATTCTCAGGGGCTTCTCTCTTTTGTTCTTGTAAGGAACACATGCTCTTTGCACAGAAACTTGGACCGCTTGCCTGAAAGTTTGTTTTTACAAGCATCTTATCAACCATTCTTATTTCAAGATCTTGAGCATTCATTTCTATAGCCTGGTTTCTTTTAATATTCCCATTGATACTGATCACCTCAAGATTTTCCTTGTCCATATCTAAAGAATTTGTACCTTCACTGACATTTTTGTTCCGGTTCTTTCTTGGAATTATTTTACAATGCATCTGTTTTGCTTCTGCAGTCATTCCATTGCTTTGATCATCAATGACAACGGCATGGCATTTAGTTATTTCCATTTCTTCCTGTTCATTTAAATTGGGAGATGTAGATCTGTTGTCAAGAAAGTGAGGTTTGCAAGTGACAGAGGTGAACATTCCAGCAGGAGACTCATTTTCAGCATTCTTTCCACCATCCTTGACAGCACAGGTTTTAGTCAGGTCCATATCTTCTCCTGAGAATATTACTGTCTTCTCACCTGGCAGAGAAAGAAGTTGAGAGTTTGCTAGTCGGTGCTGAAGGCTACCCTTAGACGCATCAGTGGACACTGAATTTGTACATGAATCAAAGCCAATGTTCACTGAAGTAGTCCCGTGATCTGGAGTCACTTTTTCGATTCGTTCATCTGAGCCCGAAGACAGTTCAAGTGCACTATTTCTGTGTGATACAGAAGCTCGGTTATCTGAAGATGTTAGACTCTTTGTAACATCCTTGTCACCATCTGCTGGACATCTGCTTTCTGCTAGTGAAGCGTTTGTGTTAACTGGCTTTTCAAAAGTTTTATGATGCGAATGGTTCATTTCTTTGGTACTCTCATTATAGATTACATCCGTATAATTCCCAGTAATTTCCATGTCATCACATTTAGAAAAAACAAAAGTTTTTTCACCTCGGAAGACCGTCTCAGAAGAAATAGCTCCTGGGATGGCAGACATTCTTCTGGTCTCTTGTTTAACACTTTGCAGTGCTGTAGGATCACGTCTGTCTTCAACATTTACTGTTTTCTTGTCTGTACAAAGTTGAGGGTCCTGCTGAACAATTAAGTGCTGATTAGATGCTCTGTTTAACACAGAATTATCTGACTCTGTGGATGGGAAATCCTTTCTGAAGTTTAGACATTGATTCCCGACACTGGAGAAGGGAAAAGACACTTTAGCGGTGTGACTAATTGTCATATCCATTCCATCGTCTACGAATGCCTCAGTAACATCCGCACACAGTAATTGCTCTGGTGGAGCTTCACAAATGCCAGAAAACGTCGCTTTAACATCAGATGCCTGGCATTTTGTCATTTCCATTCCATCTTCTGGCCCTTTAAAGACTTTTGTTACATTGCAGGTGTCCAGTGGTTCATGGGAATATACAGATTCTACCGACGATTGTGGCACGTCTTTTGAGACTTGTGAAGGGACAAAAAAAACATTCTCTGCTTCAGATCCCTCAGCAGGATTGAGTGCCTTTTTGTTTGACTTCAAGCTCATCAAAAATTCATTGAAATTTATTTTTTTTACAGCAGTAGCATCTTCCTTCTGTTCAAAAGACGGGCATGAATGGTTATTAGGGTCAGCGAAAAAATGAAATTCTTTGCTCATTTCTGCTTTTTCATTGTTAGAGTTTAACCCAGCCAGAAACGACATGGTATCTATCTTCTCAGTTTGGTCAGCTTGATTGTCTTTCAGGTTACGTGCAATCACTGCGGTGTGACTAGCTGTCATATCCATTTCATTTTCATCTGAGAAGATGAGGGTGGCGTCATGCCTATTTGTTCTTTGAATGGCGTTGTCTGCATCATGCCACTGAAGAAAAAGGGGGAGGGGCAAGAAATTGCAGTTACTGACACTTAAAACAAACGATACATTGCATTATTCTATTTAAAACAGCAGTCAGCTAATGCGGTCCTAGGGTTACAGGTTATATCTTTACATCTTCTTTTTTTGGGGAAAAAAAAAATATCAGTCCTACTCGACAAGTCCTACTCCTGTATGATACACATTCAAGGAAAGCACAATGACTTAATTATTAGAGCATATCAGATTTAAATAGCTTTTTTTGAAAGCATGCGTCTCAGTTTTACTGTTGGGCAAAGGCTTCCTATCTAGACGTATCTTAGTAAGTATTGAACAATTACTGAATCTTCTGGATAAGTTGGAAGTTTTAAAAGACTTTTCCCACCACTGACTAGGGAGGTTTTTAATCTCTTTAACAGAGAGGATTTACACAGTTTTAAAGCTGTGGGAGAAAATGGGCCAGTAACAAGATATAACACTATATTTTATCAAATTTATTGAATATATTGATAAAGAACAGCTTCATGTTTACTTCAATTTACATATGCTATTTTATAAATGCAAGAAATAAAACACACTAGAAGAAGCACAACCCTATACATTACCCAAAAACAAGGAAGAGACAGAGTTTCAATCTGACCTTTATAGCTTCATGGTATTCATCTTCTCACCCACACCAGATTTTAACTGCTTTTTTGGTTGTTGGTTTGTTTTGGGTTTTTTTGTTAACATTCATTAACAAGAGCTAACATATGTTTTTAAGCCTTATCTTTAAACTCAACACAAAAGTCAGAAGCCATTGCAGTAAGGGAGACTGTTTCCACAATTGCTTTGTTTAACTGCACGGTGCCATAACATCATCACTGCAGTGCAACACAGTTCAGGATTCCTGGGCAACTGTGCCTGTGAAGGTCTTAGCTAAAAATTTTGTGTTTTATGACTTGATTCAGCTGAAGAATTTCAGTTCGTTTCTCATGCTAATCATTGCAATTTGTCTAAAGCTTTTTGACAGCAGGAACAGAGTGTGCATTTGTGCATATCCATTTGACCCACAGAAGAAAAAAAATACACAAGCAGAGAGTAATACATCAGAAAAAATACATAACCAGACCTATCTGAAACATAAGCTCCTTTGCATATTCTTAGACAGGAATTGAAAAGAATGGAGGAACTAGCTCAGGTATTGTAAAGTTAGCAAGCAGTTCCAGAAGCAAGCTATCAATACTGCAGTATAATGCCCATCAGATTAGGAAAATATTTCAAAATATAGATGATTAGCTTTCAGAAGAATTTTATGTGAATACAAGGATTTATTTTTTAGGCACCTGAGTTACATTTTAAATCTTTATACACAAGTTATCAGAATATATTTTGGACACGGATATTTTCAGCACCAAAAAAAATAAAAGCCTTCACATACCTCGGTCTGCTGCACCAATGCCTGGATAGGGGCGTGAAGCAAAGTGTTCATCCCTGTCGAAAGAAAAGGAAATACTCCATTTGTTGCACTATTTCCTTATTACATTATCCACTCAGCTGAAGATCTATGCGATCATTTTACAAATACCACTGAGTAAGCAAGTACAATTAAAACCAAACATATCCTGAAAAATATTTTCAGTACTCCCTCCAGCACGTGGAAGATCCTCCCTTATTTTTAGAATACAGTGCTTGTAAACAGCTCTATGGGACAAAGCCCGCTCACGCAACAGTTGCCTCAGTCAGAGACATTGTTCTAGGCATGCTAAAATTACTCAAACAGAATCAATAGTTTTGAATAAAGATACTCACCAGTGATCTCACACAGAACAGCTTCAGGTTCTTCATTTCTACAAAAGGTGGGTTAGGCAAAGAGTTTGTTAAACGATTTCAAAACAGAAGGCTTCAGCAACATACTGCAAAGGCAGAGCATTCTGTTGCATAGCTCATACAGGACTGGGCAGCAGATACCAGACACTGCTCCTGTGTCTTCAATATATTCTAATTTGAGTTGCAAACTTATTTTCTCATGAGATTCTCTCACCTTAGCATGCCACAAGCTATTGTTCAACATACAGATGGCCTTTTAATTCCTCAGTGACAAGTAAGAAAAGAGAAAAGATTAATTCTTTATTTTTAACTCAGGCCTTCCACTTTCAGTTACTCCTTTCTCTCTGGGAAACTGAAGCTGTGTTCCTAAAGCCTGAAATCTTATCTCTGTAAAACAAGAAGCCAGATACAACCACCACCTTGTGTGGTTTTCCATCTAACTTTTACGGTATTCTGCTCTCCACTACTATTCTGCTGCATTTCTTTGAGGAGTAAGAATTTGATGGCTGCACGTCATGTGAAGAAATGTATTTGCAGGACAGAACTCTATAGTCATGGGAATCTTTTTCAAACTTACTGATTAAGCGGTACATCATTCCTCGCATCTGCTTCACACTCTACAAATCGTAAGAAAATTAGACGTTACAATGTGAGAAGCATAATCAAAACATTCAGAGACAAGAGTAAACTGCACAGAAAAGAGTGTTCCCAAGCTCTCATTCTTGACGTGCCTTCTTATCGTGGCAAAAACCCAGGGAAGCGAAATACGTGAAAATGCATTCGCTTTTCAGATTCTTCCTAGGTAATCTCTGACCGAGTGAATATGACATTCTGCTCAGCCTTCCTTTGACCTAAGTCCCCAAGGCAGATCTTGTTCTGGGTGCACTTTGTCTAAGAAAATAATTCCTTTTCTGAGCTACAAGACCCACAGTACCAGTAACTAAAGGGTTTTCAGCCAGTCCATGATAAACAGCTGACCATATTGTTCCTTACCTGTGACTGACAGGCCTGACTTCTTAAGTTCAGGCTAGTCTTGTTGCTAATCGTCTGCGTATCCTATCAGGAGAAGAGAAAGGAGTTTTACCTGTACCTTCTCTCTCTGCCCCGTTATTCTTCAGATCTCGCTGGAAGACTCTGCAGCTAAGAAAAAAAGAAAAGAAAACAAACCACCTGGTTTTTTAATAACACAAGACCATCTGTTTCAAAGCAAAGGTGGTGGTGGGGGGGTTAAAAAAAAAAAAAAGATCAACCCTGATTTCAATCTTTTCCACAGGGTATGTTCTGAAATGAGATATCAAAAGCCAGAAGCTTACTGAACCCAACCATATTTTCCAGTGGGATGATGTCATTATCACACTTAAGATGGAAGTCAGCAAAAAATTTTATGGGAAACAAAAATTCCCGATTATATGAAATTCACTGAACAGTTATTTTCTAGATAGGAAGAGAAAATGAATAATGTCTCTCTTAGGGCTCAAAATCAACTCAATAGAACAACAGACACCAGTTTGCCTTCACTGAATACTCACAAACATACACAAACAGCAATTTTAGGGGGTACCAGATTATCACCTATAACCTATGTTTTAGGGGATACCAGATTACTACCTATAGCCTGCATTTGATGCTTAAATAAAGGATGCAGATCTGCATCCTTCTGATCAAACTTACTTGATGGTGTTTGCAAAGCTGACACGGCGAGAGTTTTTCCTGCGTTTCTCTGTATTGATGTCCTGACAATAAAGAACACAACACTGATGTACAGAGAACTGTTCTCGTCCCATAGGCCACAATAAGCACAGCTTTTCATGAAACAAAAAACCACACACCCTGCAAAAAAGAATCTATGAGCCCAATAAGTGCAACAGATATTTACCAGCATGCTTAAACTACTTTCTGTTTCTCCAGCTTCTCCTGACACAGATACCCATCTCACAACCAGTAGGATCCAAAGATCACTTTGTGAGAACTGCCTGGTTTCAAACACAAGCAGCAGAATACCAGTTATAAGGATTTTTGCCTGGCGTATCGTCTGGCATACTAGGGAAAATATAAGTAGTTGCTTAGCAAGAGAGTTTCTGGATTTTTTTTCTTTAGTTTTCCATTACAAGAGCTGAAAAAAAAAATAGTAATACTGGTTTGTCTTTATGGGACAAAGCAAAGGATTCTTGAAAGGATCAAAGTCACCATTTTCTGTTAAAATGTTTAAATGGTGTCACTGACTACACGATCATACGAACGCAAAGTTACAAGGTATGCACCAATGCAGCATTACCTGCACTGGAAAGCTAATTCGTCATACCGCTGCCGGGCGGGTGTCTGCAGTAAGCTTCCCTAACTGAACAGCTCAGTCTCAGGACAGCGGAACGCTCGCCGTTTAAGAAAACACCAAGTGTTAACGTACCAGGCGCTACCAGTGATACGGACATGACTAACAAAGCCTGTAAAATACTTAAAATTTTAAAAAATCTTGTCAGCAACACAAGCAGTTACAAGTGACGTCACACTACTGTATATGATAGCCTTACATGGCTCGTTAGCAGTCCTGTCCGTCATTGTTCGTAGGTACTAAAGTTTAAATGAAGACTGTGAGCCGCCCTTCACACTCAATCCGGTTTCGAAATAGATGTGTTGTGCATAAATATTTCAGGCTCATATTTCCTATTCTAAAGAAATTACTAGAGGCTTTTTCACCGAAAGCCTTATACGCTAAAAATGAGTTTTCAAGTTCTGTAATCAGTGACAGATAAATCATATAAATACATGATGGAACCAGAGTATTAGTCCATAAAACACACCCCACGTAGAAATGGCATTTAAAAAGAAATCCAGACTGAGCAGGCCTACAGTTACAATTTCTAAGAAACAACAGACACTATAAACATGAAATATATTCTGCACGTATTTCTGGAAAAAAATGTTTGTTTTTTAGCATTCACTTTAAATTGGCAGGCTGGGTTTTCTTCAGATTTTACACCATCTCACTGACTATACCATTTGTACACTGGTGGATCAAACTTCAAGTCAAATGGACTACAGCAGGAGCAAGTTACGCCTATTAATCTCTGTTTACTCCTCTTCTCTTGCTAGAAGAAATATTCTGATGTAAAATGTAAGAAAAATTCGATGGATTTCTTATAATACTTAGTACTCCAAACATTATCCTCCTAAGCAGTCACCACAAGGGTCTTTACACCTGCATTATTCCAGTGACACAGTTTAATGAGCGACAGGTTGAGGAGCAAACCGAAGACGTCATGAGCATCAGCAAGAAAGGACTTCATAGACCTACCTGCGTCAATTCATTCCCATTTCCCAGATCATCAAGAGGATTTCGCGGAGCCTTTAAAATCTAAAAGAAAACAATAATTGAGAAAATCAGCTCCAACTACAAGAACTGATTACTTGGCTGGAGAGAGTTTATAAGAGCCACCAGTGCCCCAGTCAATCGTATCAATCCAATAGGCTCTTCCTTCGCTTTTGGAATGCTCTTCAACTGTGATGAGAAAACAGGTTCCTCTTGACAGCTTCCCCTTTCTTTCCTTCACTCACACACTCACTCACTCACAGGGTTTTCTTTCTGAGGAATGCCTTAAGTTACTCACAGAGGACAGTCGCTTCCCTCTGATGTGCTCTGTATTATCACTGGAAGGGAAAAAAGGGAAACGAGTATTAGGGTATAAACTTGAACCACGATGTATTTCCTGAACAGTACTGCTACATTTTTAAGGTTAATACATCAATTTCTTCATTATTTTCACAAGTGTGAAATTAAACAAACAAGCTTGCTTAGAACAGATCGTTCATTCCAGCACCAGTTCCAAAAAATAAGCTTTAGAAAATTCAGCATATTGCCCTCCAGACCCCATGGTCAGTCAGTCTCCAGACAGTCCACTGCCATGAAATTTCCTCACAGCTTTCCTACACACAGTCAAAGAAATTCCCTGTTCTTCTTCATGACAGAAA